>Ga0164318_10002686_pt1 | contig 16606 bp, 6 predicted proteins | sample GuaBasSedimGuay9_FD_113734 | JGI IMG/M metagenome (GOLD analysis project Ga0164318, IMG submission 113734) | Subseafloor sediment microbial communities from Guaymas Basin, Gulf of California, Mexico - Guay9, Core 4571-4, 0-3 cm | ecosystem: Environmental > Aquatic > Marine > Hydrothermal vents >...
CTATGAGAATATTATTAACAGGGGAATCTTTGGCGGGGCATTTATCTCCGATCATTGCTGTTTATGACGCGATAAAAAGTCTTAAGAAAGAAGCAAATCTGGAATCACTTGAGTTTATGTTGATCACTTCCAAAAGTCATTTTCTTTGGGAAATATTTGAAGAAACAAAAATTCCCTATAAAACAATAACAATTTCAAAAAGGACCAATCCTTTTCTGGCACTACCGTTTGGCATAATTGCTTTTTTTCAAGCATTAATTCATGTTTTTAATTTTATGCCAGATATTATTTTTTCCAAAGGAGGATATGTTTCGGTGCCTGTTGTTTTTGCCGGATGGATATTTAGAATTCCTATCATTGTTCACGAATCAGATTCGGTTCCAAGCCGAATGGATAAGTTTATGTTTCGTTTTGCGGAAAAAGTCGCGATATCATTCAATGAAAGCAAAGATCTTTATAATTCTTCAAAAGTGTTTTTTACGGGAAATCCTGTAAGAAACTTTATATTTCGAAAAAATAAAGAAGAAGCTATGGAAAGTTTTTCATTGAGTAAAGAAAAACCGGTAATTCTTGTTATGGGAGGCAGTGAGGGAGCCGAAGAAATAAACAGACTTATCATAGAAGTGCTTCCCGAACTATTGAAAGATTACCAAATAATTCATCAGTGCGGTGTTGGCAATTATGATAAAGTAAGATCAATAGTTGAGAAAATGAATATCTATAATTTAGGTGGTTATCATTTATTTCCTTTTTTTAAAAAGAGAATTGCTGATGCGTATGCTGCTTGTGATCTTATAACAAGCAGAGCCGGAGCAAATACTGTTTCAGAAATTATGGCTGTTGGAAAACCGAGTGTTCTAATACCTTTAGCTTCGGCTGTAAGCGATAAACAAAAGATGAATGCGTTTCATTATTCTGAAGCGGGAGCGGCAATTCTATTGGGAGAGAAAAATTTAAAGCCACATCTTCTTTTGAATGTTATAAACGATATTTTTAAAGATCATTTAAAAATTATAGAAATGCAGAGAGCGGCCAAACAGTTGGCCAATCCTCTGGCGGCAAGAAAAATAGCGGAGGAAATAATTAAGACAGCGAAGTGAAGTAGTAGGTAGTAAGAAACGACAGAAATTAGGAAATTAATATTTTTAGGACTTATGTGCTTGGAGTATCAAACGAGCGATAGCGGAGTTTGACCTGAAAATATTATATCCCCGCTTTCAGTAGAACTCCGCTATCACTCGTTCTATACTCCAAGGCGTGATGAGATTGAAGCGCATAAGTCTTTTAATATCTTAGTTGTTTTATTCTAAGTAATATTTTATGTGTTAATATGACTGTAGATTTGAATAAAATAAAAGAAATCCATTTCATTGGTGTTGGCGGGATTGGATTAAGCGCGATTGCCCGATTGATGAAAGAAAAGAGTAAAGAAATAAGCGGCTCTGATCTGAGCCCTTCTTTAGTAGTGGATAAATTAAAAAAATTAGGAGTTAAAATTTATAGTAGCCAAGTAGAAAAAAATATTTCTGATGATCTGGATTTGGTTATCTATACAACCGCTGTTCCGAAAAATAATCCGGAATTAAAAAAAGCGAAAGAATTGAAAATAAAAACAATCACTTACCCGGAAGCGCTGGGAATAATTTTTAACGATAAGTTTGGTATTGCGGTTTGCGGAACGCATGGCAAGTCAACTGTTTCCGCAATGGCAGGGATTTTGCTGGAAGACGCGAGATTAGATCCATCTGTCATTGTCGGTAGTTTAGTGTCGCAGTTTAATAACAGTAATTTAAGAATAGGAAAAAATAAATATTTTGTTGCCGAAGCATGTGAATATGAACGATCTTTTTTGAATCTATATCCGAAAATAATTATTTTAAATAACATTGAACTTGATCATACGGATTATTATCGGGACTTGGATGATATGAGAAGCGTGTTTGAGGAGTTTATTGGGCATTTACCGGAAGATGGAGTTTTGATTTGTAATGGAGATGATGAAAGAGTATCAAGCATCAAGCATCAAGCATCAAGCAAAATTCAAAATTCAAAATTCAAAATTCTATCTTTTGGTTTAAATAAAACTAACGATGTGCGAGTTTGTAGTGTTGACTTCAAAAGCGGGAAAACTAAATTTAAGGTGTTTTACAATAATAAAAAATTGGGTGAGTTTATTTTGAAGATGCCGGGATTATTTAATGTGTATAATGCTTTGGGGGTAATTACTTTGGGATTGGTTTTAGATATTCCGGTTGAAGTAATAAAAAAATCCCTCGTAAATTTTTCCGGGATTTGGCGGAGATTTGAAATAAAGGGGGAATATAAAAACGCTTTAGTTGTCTCCGATTACGCGCATCATCCGACAGCAGTCAAAGCAACTATTGAGGCGGTGCGAGAATTCTATCCCAACCGGAGAATTTTTGCTGTTTTCCAACCGCACCAACACAGTCGAACGAAAAAATTATATCAGGATTTTTTAAAAAGTTTCAATGGCGCTGACATTTTAATTTTATCGGAGATATTTGATGTGACAGGAAGGGAAAAAAAGAAAGATCAAAGTGTGAGTTCTCTTGATTTGGTAAACGATATAAAAAAGAAAAATCGTTGGTTTCACAGTTCCAATAATGCTGTGGAACCTGTTTCGCAAAAAGGTTCCACAGGGCTAAAGCCACTATGGAACCAACATATTATAAACGCTAACTCTATTTTCTATGCTAAAAATTTAAAAGAAACTGAAGAGCTAATTAACACAAATATTGAATCTGGTGATATTCTGCTGATTATGGGAGCGGGGGATATCTATAAAATAGCGGACAATTTGGTAAAATAGCAAGAAGACTCTCTCATTCTCATTGTCAAACTTGCCTCGCTGGAGTTTCTCAGCAGAGGACTCCAGCGAATTCGCGTTTTTTACTACAGTTTTCTAATGAGAGATGGAAACGGAGCGAGAAATATTCCAATCACCTCTAGCCCCTCTTTTTCTAAGGAGGGGAATAAATATATCATATTGTGTTTTCCGTTCGTGTCTCTTGTTTATTTCTCCTCTCGATATCCTGTCCCTGATGGAATTAAGCGACCGATGATAACATTTTCTTTTAATCCGCGAAGCTTGTCTTCCTGTCCTGTAGTAGCGGCGTTTATCAGTACGCGTGCTGTTTCCTGAAAAGAAGCGGCAGACAAGAAGCTTTCCGTAGTAAGAGACGCTTTTGTAATTCCAAGAAGCAGTTGTTCAACGACAGCTGGTTTTTTAATTTTATCAGTCACATTCTTGTTTTTCTTATTTTCCATTTCAATTTCCTCATTTGCTTCAATCAATTGAGCTTTCTCAATAATGTCGCCGATAAGCAAACGCGTATCTCCCGGATCCTTAACTTTAACCCTGGAAAACATCTGTTTGATAATAATTTCAATATGTTTATCGTCTATGCCTTCTCCTTGAGCCGTATAAACCTGTTGAACTTCTTTTACAATATATTTTCTCACTGCTTCAATTCCTCTTAAATCAAAAAGTTCGTGAATATCAACATGTCCTTCCACTAATTGTTGTCCTGCTGTAACCAGATCCCCTTTATTGACAAAAATAGCTGTATCTTTATCAATAATATATTCTTTTATATTATCGTCTTTCTCGCTGGATTTTGAATCTTTCTCGGTTTTGGAGGTTTGATTTTTGATCTTTGGTTCAAATTTAATTTTAATTATTACAGTGTCAAGATTTTTTTCAATTTCTTCTACCTTTCCGTTAACTTCGGATATAACAGCTTTTCCTTTTGGAACTCTTGCCTCAAAAATTTCTTCAACTCTTGGAAGTCCATGTGTAATATCTTTTCCGGCAACACCTCCGCTATGAAATGTTCTCATTGTTAGTTGCGTTCCCGGTTCTCCAATCGCTTGCGCGGTTACAATTCCCACCGCTTGTCCTATTTTAACAAGCTTGTTTCTTCCAAGATCATAGCCATAGCATTGCTGACAGACTCCCTTCTTTGCTTTGCAGTTCAAAGCGCTTCTTAGGAAAACGCTTTTTATGTTTGCTTTCTCTATCTTATCAGCACTGTCTTTATCTATTTGTTTACCGGCCTTTACAATTATTTTTCCTGTTTTCGGATGTTTAATATCATTTATGGTTGTTTTTCCTCTTACTCTCATTGACATTGTTCTTCCTATATCAGTATGCTCTTCTGCAAAAACTTCTACTCCTTCCTTGCTATGGCAATCGTGTTCATATACAATAACATCCTGCGCAACATCAACAAGCTTTCTTGTTAGATAACCGGCTGTTGCGGTTCGTAGCGCTGTGTCTGCCATTCCTTTTCTTGTTCCGTGTGTGGAAATAAAATATTCAAGAACATTGAATCCTTCTTTGAAGCTGCTTTTGATAGGCAGTTCTATCGTCTCGCCGGAAGGATTTACAACCAGCCCTTTCATTCCACTCATTTGTGTTATTACTGACCAGTTGCTTCTTGCTCCGGAATTGATCATATATGCCACCGCTTCTTCGTTGCCTATGGTTTTTGGAATTATCTCAGCTATTTTATTTTTTACTTCCATCCAAACTTCAATTGACTTTATCTTTCTTTCGTTGTTTGTAAGCAGTCCGTCTTCATATTGTTCTCTTATTTCATCTATTCTTTTTTCAGCGTCATCAAAAAGTTGTTTTTTGGCATCAGGAATTTTCAGATCATCCATTCCCCAGCTCAGACCGGATTTTGTGGCATAATTAAAACCAAGACTTTTTATTCTATCAACAAATAATACTGTTTCTTCCGTTCCTATTTTATCCAAGGACTCAGCGACAAGAGCTTTTAGGGCGCTGGCGTCCATAGTTTCATTAATAAACATCAACTTTTTTGGCAGCGAACGATTGAAAATTATTCTTCCTGCGGAAGTTTCAATAAACCTTTTTCCTTTATCTAAAGAATTCACACTCGCTTTGTTCTCATATGGCTTTAGTGCATTAACACTAAGTTTTATTTTAGCTTTTAATCCAATCAATCCAATTTCATAAGAAACTATCGTGTCTTCAAAAGAACTGAATATCTTTCCTTCTCCTTTTGTGCCGTCAGTAAGTTTTGTCATATAATAACATCCCAGAACCATATCCTGAGACGGAGTAACTATCGGTTCTCCCGTTGCTGGTTTCAAAAGATTTTTTGACGAAAGCATAATTTCCGCCGCCTCTTTTTGAGCATCGATTGTAAGAGGAAGATGAACGGCCATTTGATCGCCGTCAAAGTCAGCATTAAACGCTTTACAAACCAATGGATGTATTTTTATGGCTTTTCCTTCAATCAAAACAGGATAAAATGCCTGAATTCCCAAACGATGCAAGGTTGGAGCTCTATTTAAAAGGACAGTTTTATTTTTAATTACTTTTTCCAGAATGTCCCAGACTTCCGTTATTCCCTGTTCTATCAATTTACCCGCGCTTCTGACATTATAAGCGTGTCCCAAATCAATAAGTTCTTTCATCACAAACGGTTTGAAAAGTTCCAAAGCCATTTGTTTTGGAAGACCGCACTGGTCAAGTTTTAGTGTCGGACCGACTACGATAACCGAACGAGCTGAATAATCAACACGCTTTCCCAAAAGATTTTGTCTGAATCTTCCTTGTTTCCCTTTTAACATATCAGCGAGCGATCTCAATTGTCTTCTTTTTCCCGTTGATGCCATTGTCGCTTGCCCTCTTCTGACACTATTGTCTATCAACGCGTCAACTGCTTCCTGCAACATTCTTTTTTCATTTCTGCTGATTACTTCCGGCGCGCCGAGTTCAATCAATTTTTTGAGGCGGTTATTTCTGTTGATAACTCTTCTGTAAAGATCGTTTAGATCTGATGTGGCAAATCTTCCTCCGTCAAGTTGGACCATTGGTCTCAAATCTGGTGGTATTATAGGGAGGATGGTAAGGCACATCCATTCTGGTCTTATGCCGGCTTTTATAAATCCCTGAATAAGGCGCAATCTCTTCATTGCTTTTTTTCTTTGCGCTGATGATGCGGGCAGTTCTCTTATATTATTTTCAAGGTTGCTTGCTGTCTTTTTCAAATCAATTTTTTGCAAGGCTTTTCTTATTGCGTCTGATCCGATATCAGCTTTAAAAACAGAAGCGTATTTTATGGAAAGGTTTCTATATTCAAGTTCAGAAATAATGCGCATCTTTTTAATGCTTTTTAATTTGTCTTTCGCAATATCTCTTGCTTCTTTAATTTCATTAATTTCGGGAACGGTTAATTTGTTTTTACCGGATTTAATTTTTGATTTATATTCTGCTTCAATGCGGTCGCCAATAACTTTCTTTTCTTCTTCGTTGACTTCAAGAATTAAATAACTTGCGAAATAAATAACTTTTTCCAATTCCTGCACGGACATATTAAGTGTTAGTCCGATGCTTGAAGGAATGCCTCTCAAAAACCAAATATGAGCAATTGGCACAGCTAGTTTTATGTGTCCCATTCTTTCTCTTCTTACAATTGATTTTGTAACTTCCACGCCGCATTTGTCACAAACTATGCCTTTGTATCTTATCCTTTTATATTTTCCGCAATAACATTCCCAGTCTTTGGTCGGACCAAAAATTTTCTCGCAAAACAGCCCGTCTTTTTCAGGTCTTTGCGTTCTGTAGTTTATGGTTTCCGGTTTCATAACTTCTCCGTGGGACCACTTCAAAATTTTCTCGGGACTGGCAAGTTTTAATTTCACCGATTTAAAGTCTTCGGCTTTTATGCTCATTTTAGTTGACATGATTTATTGTTAAATTGTTAAATTGTTGTATTGTAAAAACTGGAGTTCTTACGAAAGCAAGGATGAAATATCGCAAAATATTTTTAAAAACAATTTTATTAAAATTTCTTCCTGACTTTCGTCAGGACTCCGGAAATATTCTTTGCTAATTTTTTTTTTATTTTTCTATGAATTTGAAAGTGGAAAGAATTTGGTTGAAAATTTATCTATCGTATCATTTTTAAACTAGCTGCTGTTTCATCAACATTTATTCCTTGTGTGCCAATTTCAATAACCAAAAAACTTTCATCTTCATTTTCTTTAATTAAACTGTATGTTTGAGAACTACTATCCCAATGAGAAACAGCACCGTGTGTAAACTTGAAAATATTAAATTCATTTTCTGATTGAATTTTAGAACATGCTGATTTTCCTTCTTCTTCAATGCATCTATATTTCTCTATTTCTTCTGACTTTACTTTTTTAGGAGCATAAATAGTTGCAAGTCCATGACCGTAGCTAATTATTAATTTTTCGTCCTTTTCAAAAATATTTATATCTGAAGGGTTTATATAAGAAGGATACTTAAATTCATATCCAAATTTTTCACTCCTGTAGATTTTTTCAGAAAAACTCAATAAAGGTTCTTCGGACTGATATTTATAACTATAGTTCTCTTTATTCCATTTGTATTCTTGTTTTTTAGAAGAAGTAGTTTTTATAATTTCACAGGTGCCGTCACCATCAATGTCTTTTATCTCCACATTATCTATTGAATTGGATGTAACAAGACTTTTAGGACCTTTATGAAGAATTCTTATTGTATTAAAATCAATAAATCTTTTCTTGTCAAAATAAACAAACACATATGAGTTTAATAAAGGATTAGTTTGATGATTTATTACAAATCCAATTTTGGGTATTTCAGTTTCTTTGTCATAAATTATTATACAATTATTACTTTTTTCTCTTGATTCGTCATAGACAAGAAGTTTGGGATAGGTATAACTCCACGCTCTTTCATAATTATTATCTTCTTTACTTTTTAAAATTTTCAGATTAGCGCTTCCAAATGTTATACTTTCATCAAGATTCAGTGAATCTTTTTTGAAGTCAGTAATATAATATAAAAATATTTCTTTTATATTATCATTGTCTATATCCTCTGTCTTTTTCTGGACTATAACAGAATGCTCAGGAATAAATTTAAAAATATCAATTTCTTTATTATTAATTGGTAGCGATTTTGTTTTTATGGCTTCTTCTAATTCTACAATCCTTTCTGTTCTTTTTGTTGTCACCCATCCCATCAATCCTACTACCGCTCCAACACAAACAATCAAAACAACCGCTAAAATCAGTTTTGGCATTGAGGATAACAAAGATTCTTTTCGTATATTTTTGTTTTAGAGGATTAAAAATAATAAATCGGATAAAATATCATAAAGTATTTTTTTAAATAACTTCATTGAAATTTCTTCCTGACTTTCGTTAGGACTCCAAATATTCAATATCTCAATATCCAATTTCTAATCTCTGACTTCCTCATCATCTTCCTCTTTGTTATTCTTTCTTTCTATTTCCGTCAGTTCAACATTCAGACCAAGCGCTTTTAATTCATTTACCAAAACATGAAAAGAAGCTGGAACATGCGGACTTTTAATCGCCTCGCCTTTAATGATTGATTCATAAGCTTTTGATCTTCCCAAGACATCGTCTGACTTAATTGTTAAAACTTCTTGTAAAGTATGTGCCGCGCCATATCCTTCCAGCGCCCAAACTTCCATCTCTCCAAATCTCTGTCCGCCGAATTGCGCTTTCCCGCCCAGCGGCTGTTGAGTGATCAGGGAGTATGGACCGATTGAACGCATATGTATTTTATCTTCAATAAGATGGTTAAGTTTCATTATATAAACAATTCCAACGGTGGATTTATTTTCAAATTCATCTCCTGTTTTTCCGTCATAAAGTTGAACTTTTCCGCTTTCGGGAAGCCCTGCTTTTTTAAGTTCTTCTTTTATTTGTTTTTCTGTTGCTCCGACCAGAGATTGGCATGCCACTTTATATCCAAGCTTATCTGCCGCCCATCCAAGATGAGTTTCAAGAATTTGTCCTATGTTCATACGGCTGGCAACTCCTAACGGATTTAAAATAATATCAACAGGAGTTCCATCTTCAAGGTGCGGCATATCTTCAATCGGAAGTATTGTTGAAATAACACCCTTGTTTCCATGGCGACCCGACAATTTATCTCCAACTGACACTTTTCTCAATTGGGCGATACTTATTTGTATAGTCTGTATCACTCCGCTTGGAAGCTTATCTCCATGTTCTCTTGAGAATATTTTAATATCAACAACCTTTCCTTGTTCCCCGTGTTGTAAATAGAGAGAGGTATCTTTAACATCTCTTGCCTTCTCGCCAAACACTGATCGTAACAATCTTTCTTCCGCAGTCAGATCACTTTCTCCTTTATGCGTAATTTTTCCAACAAGAATATCTCCTGATCTTACTTCTGCTCCAATACGAATAATTCCCTCTCCGTCCAGATCTTTTAATTTTTCTTCTCCTACATTCGGAATATCTCTTGTAATAACTTCCGGTCCCAGTTTTGTGTCTCTGACATCAATTGAAAAATCTTGAATATGGATTGAACTAAATCTGTCGTCTTCAACAACTTTTCGTGAAATTATGATAGCATCCTCAAAATTAGCTCCGCCCCAAGACACAAAAGCCACCAGCAAATTTTGTCCAAGAGCCAATTCTCCGTCCTGTGTTGCCGCTCCATCCGCAAGCAAATCACCTTTTTTCACAAGTTGACCCTTTTTTACTTTCGGATGCTGTGTTATACAAGTTGCCGCGTTTGAACGAATAAAGTTATATAGATTATAGCTAGTGGTTTTTGAAGATGTACCTTTAATTTTTATACATGACCCGTCAACCTTAATAACTTTTCCGTCTTCTTCGGCAAGTATGACATGACCCGAATCAACAGCTGCTCTTTTTTCAAATCCGGTGCCAACTACCGGTGATTGGGGAACAATGCAAGACACAGCTTGCCTCTGCATATTTGATCCCATCAGTGCTCGATGCGCATCGTCATGTTCAAGAAAGGGGATAAGCGAGGTTGCGACGCTGATTGCTTGATTCGGAGAAATGTCCATATAATCAACTTTGTCGTTCTCTATTATTCCCGGTTTGCCTTTGATTCTCGCCTGAACATTTTTATTTTTAAATTTTCCACTATTTTTGTCAAACGGAACACTGGCATGCGCGATTATCAGTTCGTCTTCTTCTGTCGCGTCCAGATATACTATTTCATTTGTTATTTTTCCGTTCTTAACCTTTCTGTAAGGTGTTTCCAAAAATCCGTATTTATTTATTCTGCTAAAAAGAGCAAGATGACCAACCAGTCCAATATTCGGACCCTCAGGTGTTTGAATCGGACAAATTCTTCCATAGTGACTGCGATGTACATCTCTGACTTCAAAGCCTGCCCTTTCTCTTGTCAGTCCGCCGGGACCCATCGCCGAAAGCCGTCTTTTGTGCTCCAGCTCAGCCAGCGGATTTACTTGGTCCATAAATTGGCAAAGCTGACTGGACATAAAAAATTCTCTAATAACGGCAATTAGAGGTCTTGTGTTAATAAACTGCGACGGAGTGATTGTGTTAGGATCAATAGTGCTCATTCTGTCTTTTATATTTCTTTCAGTTCTCATAAATCCCAAGCGAAATCTTTCCTGAACAATTTCTCCGACGGTTCTCACTCTTCTGTTTCCGAGATGATCAATATCATCGGGAACAGCATTAAATGAGTTGTTAAGTCGTATTATTTCTTTTACGGTTAAAACCAGATCTTCCGGCTGGAATATTCTATGCTCAACGGAATCTTCCAAATTGATTTTAAGGCGCTGGTTCATTTTATGTCTTCCGACTTTCCCCAGATCATATCTGTCAAATTTGAAAAACATTCCTTCTATCAATTGTTTTGCGTTATCAGCCGTTGCCAGATCACCGGGTCTGATTCTTTTGTACACTTCAACAAATCCTTCCGCTTTTGATTTAGCAATATCTTTCTTAATAGTTTCTTCTATAAATTTAACTTCTTCCGTGTCAACATCTGAAAATAATTTCAACAGTTCTTCGTCAGTGCTATATCCGAATGCTCTAATAAGAGAAGTAACCGCCACTTTTCTTTTCTTATCTATTTTTACAAAAATAGCGCCACTTGTTTCAGTCTCTACTTCAAGCCACGCTCCTCTTGTTGGAATTAATTTTGCCCCGAAATATGTTTTATCTTCTTTTTTGTTTGAAATACTAAAAAACACTCCTGGTGATTTGATTAACTGATTTACGACAACTCTTTCCACGCCGTTGATAATAAAAGTTCCACGATCTGTCATAAGAGGCAACTCACCGAAATAAACTTCTTGTTCTTTAAAAGAATTGTTTTTTTTGTCTGTAAGTTTGATATTGCATCGGAGCGGAGCTTCATAAGAAACATTTTTCTTTTTTGAAATTTCTTCGCTGTATTTTGGACTGTCAAAATAATAATTTGTAAAATCCAGCTCTAGTTCCTTGTTAAAACTTATGATCGGAGATATTTCGTTTAAGAGTTCTTTTAGTCCTTTTTTAATGAACCATTTATAAGAATCCAGTTGCATTTTAATCAAATAAGGAGGTTCTGTTTCTTTGTCTATTTTTCTAAAACATTTTCTCTGTTTCAAAATTGTTGCTTCTTTTTTTGACATATTGGCTAAATATTAAAATATTATTAAAGGCAATAAAAAAAATATTTCCAGACAAAAATTTGGAATACAAAAACAAAACCAAACAGCAAAACACTGCAGGCACAAACTGCATTCACCCAACTAATTGTTTTTACAAATCATAAGTTTGATTTGAACACCAAGTATGTACTAATTATACACTTACAGTAAATCTTGTCAAGTCTGGTGTTTGATACTTAACATTATTATGCTATAATCATTTTACTTGATAGTGGCAGGTTTTTGTTTGCTTAAAAACTTCCTTATGTTAATTATATGCAGGGTAGATTAAAGCTCTTGTTTTCAAGCCATTTCAGGTTCAAGCGAGGGCTTGAACCTACCCGGAAGGAAAAAATGAGCGGGAGGAAAAATGAGAAAATTTTATACTAAAAAATATATGCGCAAAGAGTGTGCAAATATTTCATCTGTAACACTTTGTTAATTCATTCGTTATATAATATGAAGACATTAAAGAGTCTGGAAGAAAAACTAATTTTGAAAAGAGCGCAAAGAGGAGATCGGGAGGCGTTCGCTGAAGTTTATGATTTTTATGTCGTAAAGATTTTTCGTTTCATATATTTAAAAACCAGTTCAAAGGAAACAGCGGAGGATTTAACCTCGGAGGTATTCCTGAAGTGCTGGAAGTACATTAGGGTGAAAAAAGAAAAAGGTGAGAAAGAGATTGTCAAGGGAAACAGACTGGGTTCGTTTCTTTACAAAATTGCGCGAAATCTGGTGATAGATTTCTATAAAAAGAAACAAGTTTCGACTGTTGAAATTGATGAAGTTTTAAAAAATAAAATTAAAGACAAAAAACAAGATATTTTAGCTGAGGTGAGCGCGAAACAGGAAGTTGAAAGTTTGATGAAAGCGCTTAATAAGATTAAGGATGAATATCGCGAAATAATAATTTTGCGGCATGTTGAAGATTTGTCCATAAAAGAAATAGCTGAAATAACAGGGAAGTCCAATGGTTCTGTGCGGGTTCAGCTCCACAGAGGGGTGAAAGCGCTGGAGAAGGTGATGAAGAGCGGTGGTGATAAATAGGTTTGTCTTCCTGTCATTCTGAACTTGTTTCAGAATCTTCTTTCCATTACATCAATATATTAGGATTTACGCGTTTGGAGTGTTAAACGAGCGATAGCGAAGTTCTACCTGAAAGCGGAAGTTAATTGTTTTTTAAGGTCAAACTTTGCTATCGCTCGTTTAACACTCCAAACGCGTAAGTCGTAAATATATTATTTAGTATTATAAAAACAGATAAATCCTGCCATACAAAATACTATGAATAATCTTATTTCAAAATTAAATACGCTAAAATCAATAAAACCGGAAGAAAGCTGGGTTGTTGAGACGCGGAAAAGGGTGTTGTCCGAAGCGCCTGTTTTAGATTGGAAAGTGACAGAGATGAGAAATAAGCAGGAAAATAGAGTGGCAGACAGATTTCTTTCTAAAAGGTGTAGAGACGAGGCATTGCCTCGTTTCTACGGCGGAGATGTGATAAATCGCGTCTATGCGGCTCTATTCTCAAAAAGGCTGGCAGTTTCAATGTTTGCGCTTGTTTTTGTGGTTTCCGGGGGCGCTTTTACAGTTGAAGCGTCAAAATCAAGTCTGCCCGGCGATTCTCTATATATAGTAAAAATCGCGAGTGAAGATGTAACTCTGGCTGTTGCTCCAAAGGAGAAAAGACCGGAAATTGAAATCGGACATGCAGGAAAACGATTGGAAGAGTTATCTGAAATAAGCAAAAAATCATCTGACAGCGATCAAAGCAAAAAAACAGAGCGATTATTGGCAAGTTTTGAAAAAAAAGTTAATAACGCGCAAAATGGTTTGACAGAAATAGAGGATAATAGCGCAAAAGCAAGAATTGCCAGAGTAATAAACACGCAAACAGAAAAATATACCGAAGTCTTGGCTGAAACAAAAGAAAATCTTCCTGATGTTGTGAAAGATGAGGTTTTGTTGGAGAAGTTTGCCAGCGTGGCTGAGTCAAACGAAAAAGTGAATTTTCAATCTCTGGCTATAATGGTGGAAACAATAGATGAAAACGAAGAAGAGAAAGAAGAAATAACCGCTAAAGTAAAAGAAAAAATTGATAAATTAGAGGAAAAAATTATTATAAACAGTGAAAATGAAGATGATGCAAAGATGAAAGATAACGAAGAAGTGGAGAGTGATAATAAAAATGATAATACTGAGAAAGCAGATAATACTGAAGAATTAACAGACATTACGGATGAAAGTAATGATGATACCGAAGAAGACAGTGAAGATTTAACTTCGGAACCAAAAACCGCTACGGAAAAAGCGAAAGAAGACATTGAAAAGGCAAAAATAAGTTTGGAAAGTGATAATTTGTCAGAAGCTATGAAAACTATCACAAATGTAAATATAACTGTGAATTTGAAAGATTCGGAACCGGAACCTGATCCTGCCGGAAATGAGCAAACGGAAGATGGAAGCCACGGCGATGAAGGCGATGAAGTTGAAAGTGCTTCTGACGAAGGCGAAGATTTAGAAATAAATTCAGCAGATGAGACGCATCCGGAATTATAATGCGTCTGGAGTTAACGAAGTATCTTGAATTACGAAATGCGTGAACCTTACTGTCATTGCGAGGGAGGTACAATCGAAGCAATCCCGTGATTAAACTCTTCGCGCGTAGTTACGGGATTGCTTCGGCATTCCGTTTCGCTATCGCTTCACTCCATTTCTCGCAATGATAGTGAAATCTTGAGTTTCGTAATTCAAAGGAAGTAAGTATCAAGTAGTAAACTTACTACTTATTATCATTTTGATCTTTAGAGGGAATTATATCGGACTGCAAGCTGAATTTTGCTGTTGTAGAGACGACGATTCATCGCGTCTCTTTGGTAGAATAAAGACGAAGCATTGCCTCGTCTCTACCAAACAATAGCAGAATGAAAAGGCCTGGCAGGTCGACCGGTATTGATAATTTGCGGTAGAGACGACGATTCATCGCGTCTCTGTAAACGCGTTGAGACGCGATAAATCGGCGTCTCTACGGAAGCAATTTATCCAATCCGTGTTAAGCTGTTTGTCGGAAGATATAATTCTGAATTATATATGTACATCTTAATTAATAAATTATATTAAGTTGAAAAATTTGATTTGCCACACATAATTGTAGAGACGACGATTCATCGCGTCTCTGTCAATAAACGCGATAAATCGAGACGCGATAAATCGCCGTCTCTACATTATTGAAAGCAATATCGTTTTCAACTTAGGAGATTATAGAAATTTATGAGTTTAATTAAACGAAAAACATTAAAGAAGGCTATTTCTACCGTGACAGCGATCACGACTGTAGTTTGGCTTTCAGGTGTTTCAATGTTTGCTCTGACTCCTGCCATTGCTTTGGCAGCGGTTGAGGATGGTAATCTGATTAAATCAGACGCTACTAATCCTGACGGAACTCCAACATTGGAATCTCTTGATGTCTATATTGTTAAATTAGTAGGAACAAAGAAGTTCAAAAGACTTGTTTTAAATCCTACTGTGTTTGAAAGCTATGGACATCTAAATTGGGAAGACATTCAGACCGTTTCTCAATCTGTAATGGATGAGTACACAACTTCCGGCTTGGTCCGAGTTGATGGTGATCCTGACGAAAAAGTCTACGCGATGACTCCTGATGGAGATATTGGCTCAAAGAGTTGGATTAATCTATCTGCTGAGGATTTCTTAGGCGCTACAGGTTCTGACGCGGATTCAATCTATACGATTAATTCAACCGATGGCGGAAATTATAACGCTGTTGGGGATATAACGACTACTACTGAATTAGAAGCTTATTATAGTGATGGGACTCTGCCAGAAGGCACTTCAGAAGGAAGCGGATTGACTGTTGCTTTAAGCGCCAGTACTCCGGCCGCTGGTTACATTTTGGTTGATGGTACTAACAATACTTATCAACTTCAAGCGCCGTTAGTGAAATATAATATGACTGCTGAGGAAGATACTGTTGTTGAATCAATAACTTTCAAACGAAGCGGTTTTATAGCTGACGCTGATATTGATGAAATGTATCTTTTCGTAGACGGAGAAATGGTTGATTACGGTCCAAGTAATACCGAATCAAAAATGTTTGTTTTCAGCACGCCATTTACAATTGAGGCTGGTGATACCGCCGAAGTTGAAGTAATGGTTGATATAGATAGTGATGACACAGATGGTGATACTGTTAGTATTGGAATTGATTCAGCTGATGATATTACAACTGATGGAGCTGAAGTAGAAGGAAGTTTCCCAATCAATGGAAATACAATGAATATAGCTGATGTAGATTTAGCTACAGTTGATGTAACAGTTGAAAACGAAAATGTTACCAACCTTGAGATTGGAACTAAGGACGAGCAATTAGCTGAAATTACAATTGATGTTAATATCAATGATGTAGTTGCTGAGAAATTAGCGTTTACTGTTGTTGGATCACTTAGCGCTAACGATTTAGCCAATTTTGAATTGGTTGATGACAGCGATGACAGCGTTGTTGCTTCTGTAGAAAGTATGACTGACAGCAAAATGGTTGTTTTTGATGATCTTGATTTAGATCTTGAAGAAGACAACTATACATTCTATATCAAAGGTGATATTATGGGTGGCGCAGGCAGAGACTTTAAGTTTACAGGAGACGAAGTTTTTGATTTCTCTTTTGTAGATCAAGAGCAAGAAGTTAAAGTTCCTGCTAATCCTGACAGTTATCAGATTCTTCAAGATATAGAGGCTGGTGACTTTACAGTAGAGTTGGCTGACGATTCTCCTTTGGGAAATGTTGCTGATGGAGAAGATGAAGTAGTGCTTGCCAGATATGACTTTACTGCTGGCGGCGAGAGAATAAAAGTTGAAAGTCTTGGATTCCAAAATGTAGATGTTAATACAAACGATGTTACTCTTGAAAATGTAAAATTATTGGTTGATGGTTCTCAAAAAGGTTCCACAATCACTACCCTAGTTGATGATACTGATAGTGGTTTTGATTTTGGAAATACTTTTACCATTAACTTGGGTGAGACAGCCGTAGTAGAAATAGTTGCTGATCTTACACATGCTAATGTAACAGATGCTGACGAGTTCCATATTGCCAATGA
>Ga0164318_10002687_pt1 | contig 16604 bp, 13 predicted proteins | sample GuaBasSedimGuay9_FD_113734 | JGI IMG/M metagenome (GOLD analysis project Ga0164318, IMG submission 113734) | Subseafloor sediment microbial communities from Guaymas Basin, Gulf of California, Mexico - Guay9, Core 4571-4, 0-3 cm | ecosystem: Environmental > Aquatic > Marine > Hydrothermal vents...
AAAATAATAAAAAATATAACATTCAAAAAGACAACTGGAGTGAATGGATTCGGGCTGAATTTCCTGTTGGGATTTTTCATAAGGTAAACTCAATTTTCAAGGTATATATTTCGAGTTTAAATCCTTTTGATATGTATATGACAACTATGCAGATTGATCCTGAGAGGCCTGTTGTTGATATTTCATATCCTAAAAATTATTCGAGGTATTTAACCCAAAGGATCGGTTTTTTTTATACTCTTGGTATGCCAGAAGAGACAGATGGCTATGTGGATGATAAGTTGAGCGAAGAGGCCTTCTTAGCACAAGTAGGTCAAATTGAAGATGAACGTAACAGTATGTTTTGGAATGAATTTAATGAGTTTCAACGGCTTAAAAAAGGGGTTTTAGCTTTTGTTTATGATAGTTCGGATCGTCTACAGCATCTTTTTTGGGATGAGAAAATATTTTCCAATACTAAAGAGAAATTTCAGATTAATCAAAATATTATTAACTACTATATTGAAAAGGATAAATTCTTAGGAAAAGTGATTCAAGCGTTAGATGATAAGACGCTTTTACTTCTACTTTCTGACCATGGTTTTACTTCGTTTGAAAGAGCTGTAAGTATAAATACGTGGCTTGTTGAGAATGGATTTATGGTTCTTAAGAAAAAGCTTGCTGAGGGAGAAGATGGTGCTTTGTTTCGGTATGTTGACTGGTCTAGGACAAAAGCTTATTCAGTTGGTTTTAATAGTATTTATGTCAATCTCAAGGGAAGAGAAGGCCAGGGTATAGTTTCAGATAAAAATGAAGTTATCGATGAGTTAGTTAAGAGGCTTGAAGGATTTATTGATAAAGATACTCAAAGGAATGTGGTAAATAAGGCATACCGACGGGAAGAGATATACAATGGAGATTATGTAATTGACGCACCTGATATTATAATTGGTTTTAATCCAGGATATAGAATGGCTTGGGAGACAGCCATTGGAGGTTTTTCTAAAGATGCATTATATGATAATATAAAGAAATGGAGAGGCGACCATCTTGTTGACCCTAAATTTGTTCCGGGGGTCCTTTTTTCAAATGTCAAATTTTCTGTGGATACAGCATCACAAATGGATGTAACGCCGACTATTTATAATGCCTTAGGTATTGAGATCCCTGATGATATTGATGGCAGGAGTCTATTGAAGTAGAAAATAACATATTAATCTAGTTATTTCTTTTTTAATTTTTTGATTAGATTTTTTGCTGCTTCTTGTTCAGCTTCACGTTTGCTTGGACCCCACCCTGTTGCTTTTTTACTTTTTGAAATACTGACAGTGGAATAAAACATATTCTTTCTTTCGATTGTATGGTAGTAAGGAAGAATTTTAAGCCTTTTTTGTGAATACTCCTGTAAAGCGCTTTTGAAGTTTTTATCTAAACGTGAGAGCTTTCTTACATCAAGATATTTTCCAAGACATTTTGAAATAAAATTTTCTGCCGGTTGTATACCTCCATCCAAATATATTGCGGCAATTACTGCCTCGACTGTATTTGCAAGCATATTAGCCTTTGTATATATTTTTCCGGCTGATTCTCCTTTTCCTAGTTTAAGATAATGAGCCAGCTTAAGAGTTTTTGCGATTTTGAACAAATGATCTTTTGAGACAAGAATTGAGCGATATTTGCTGAGGGTGCCTTCGGGAGAGTTTTTAAATTTTGTAAAGAGTCTTTTACTTAAGATGAAGGATAAAATCGTATCTCCTAAGAATTCAAGACGTTCGTTGTCGTCTAGATTTGTTTTTTGTGGAAATTGTGCTTTCATTTCGTTTTTATATGAACTGTGTGTCAGTGCGAGATCGAGTAGGGACGGGTTTTTAAAATGATATCCGATTTGGTTCTCTAAGTCCTTTAAATTGTTTAATTTCTTTTGTTTCATAAGGTTAAAGAGTAATTTTTTTACCAATTTTTGTCAAGATATTTGTAAATATACACTTAAATACTTGGGCAAAATAATGGTTAATTAGACTGAAATATTAACGTAACGTATAATTTGACAAAGAGTTACTGATAAATTATAATATCTCCTCTTTATTTGTGTGACAAATTATAGAATTTATTATTATATTAAATAAATTTTATTAAAAGTATGTTTCAGATCTTAACTCGATAATTATTATCGAGTTAATTTTTTTATAAAAATTAACTTTTTGGCATATTTGAATAGTATATTAGAACTTTCCGAATAAAGAAATTTAATAAGGAGATTATATAAATGGTACGATGTGCAGTTGTTGGGGCAAAAGGATATACAGGATGTGAATTAGTAAAGTTGTTGGCAAGACATCCACAAGTTGAATTATCATTTATAGCAGATAAGGATGAAGAACCACAGGATGCTTGTGATTTTATTCCTAACTTGCCTCGGAATAAACAGTTAGTGATAAAAAAATTTAATTATAATGAAGTTGTAAAAACTTCAGATGTAATTTTTCTTGCTCTTCCTCATACAAAGTCTATTGATTTTGTCCAGAAGTTTAAAAATGATGACAAAATAGTAATAGACCTTTCTGCTGATTTTAGATTGAAGAATCTTTCTACTTATGAAAAGTGGTATAAAGTTAAGCATGCTGATGCTTCATTAGTAAAAAATGCAGTATACGGGTTACCTGAATTATACAGGGATAGGATAAAGAAGGCCAAGCTTATAGCGAACCCTGGATGTTATCCCACAGCGGTTATTCTTGGTCTTTTACCGTTACTTAAAAAAGGATTAATCAATACAGATTTTATAATTTGTGATGCTAAAACAGGTATTAGTGGGGCAGGAAGAAATCCTACGGCTAAAAATCATTTTTGTGAGGTTTATGACAATTTTCAAGCATATAAGCTTAATCAGCACCAGCATATGCCTGAAATTGAAGAGATAATTTCGGATATGGTTGGGGAGGGAGTATCCATTAACTTTGTTCCGCATCTGTTGCCGATATTGAGGGGGATTTTAATTACGAGTTATTTTGATAGAAAGCCGGGTATTACTGCTGATAAGATTTATTCAGCATTCCATGAGGAGTACAAAGGGGAACCTTTTATACGTGTTATGAAAAAGGGCAAATTCCCCCAGACTAAAAATGTACAAGAGACAAATTATTGTGATATTGGTGTTTGGGCAAATGATGACTCAACTCGAGTTATCATTGTGAGTGTGATCGATAATTTGGTAAAAGGAGCGAGTGGCCAAGCAATTCAAAATATGAATTTATGCTGTGGATTACCCGAGGAAATGGGCCTTGTATGAGAATAAAAGTACAGAATAAAAAAAGTGCCATTACTCTTCCTAAAGGATTTAAGGCTAGCGGGATTGGTTGTGGAATTAAAAGAAGCGGTAAGTTTGATCTTGCATTGCTTTATTCAGAAAAAAAGGCAAAAGCTGCCGCAGTGTTTACAACTAATCGCCTTAAGGCATGGCCAGTTATTATTGGAAAAAAGCATATAACTTCTTCTTTAATTCAAGCTGTTATTGTTAATAGCGGTAACGCTAATTGTGCCAATGGCGAGAAGAATAAAGAAAAGGTTAAAAAATGTTGTAAAGTTCTTGCTGAGGAGTTAGGTATAAGTCCTTATGAAGTGTTTCCTTCATCGACCGGTATTATAGGAAGGGATTTGCCTTTGGATAAAATTTTGACGCATATCCCACGGCTGGTTAAGGGGCTTTCAAAGACGAGGGGTCATTCTGCGGCCCGTGCTATTTTAACAACAGATACTAGGACTAAAGAAGCAAGTGTTTCTTTCTTGGCTTACGGTAAGAAAATTACAATTTCTGCAATGGCCAAAGGCTCCGGTATGATTAATCCAAATATGGCTACAATGCTCGTGTTTATAACGACTGATCTTAATATTAGTAAGGCACTATTAAACCAAGCGTTGAGGGATGTAAATGAGTGTACTTTCAATATGATTTGTATTGATAATGATAGAAGTACAAATGACACCGTGTTAATTTTAGCAAATGGTGCGGCTGGAAACGAATCAATAATTAAAAAGGGAAAAGATTATTATAATTTTGTAAATGCCCTTGAGGTTCTTTGCAGTTATATAGCTAAGGAAATAGTTTGCGACGGTGAGGGTGTGACAAAAGTATGTAAAATTTTTATTGACCGGGCTAAAAATGAAAAACATGCTAAACTGGCTGCACGCTCAATCGCACATTCTATGCTTTTTAAAACTGCTTTGCATGGTAGTGACCCAAACTGGGGAAGAATTGTTGCCGTTCTTGGTTCTTTGAGTGACATTGATTGTAATTTCAATAGAATGAAAGTTGCTTTTGATAAATATATTGTTTATAAAAACGGCAAACCACTCAATAGAAATTTACCCGGAGCCCGTAAAGCATTAAAAAAGAAGGAAGTTGATATACACGTTGATTTAGCAAGCGGAAGGGCAGGGGCTAGTTTTTTAACATCAGATTTATCGCGGGAATATATTGCTATAAATTCTTATTATACCACATGAGATGCTTTGCACAAATTAGACTTCCTTAGTTTCGATAAATATTAAACGTAAAATCTGTAAGTCAATAATAATTATTTCGTAACATTAGTGGTTGAAGGTTAGTTTTAAAAAATAAGCGGGAATTAGCATTTATGGAACGAATTGTTGAGAAGGCAAGTATTTTAATTGAAGCATTACCGTATATAAAAAAATTTAGGGGCAAAGAAATTGTCATAAAATACGGCGGTGCTGCAATGAACAATAGTGAGATAAGGGCAAATATCCTTCATGATCTTGTTTTCATGAATTATGTAGGCATTAAGTCTGTTTTGGTTCATGGTGGTGGGCCTATGATTAATCAAAAAATGATGGAACATAAAATAAAGCCCCATTTTATTGAAGGCTTGAGATATACCGATAAACAAGCTATTGATATAGTTGTACAAACATTGGCAGATATTAATAAAGAAATGGTCCATGATATAAATCAATTTGGGGCGAGGGCAATTGGTTTAAGCGGTCATGATAATGAGATACTAAACGTCGCAAAAGTGCAGTGCTCAGAGGATGTGGGATTTGTAGGCGAGGTTGTATCTGTTAATGTTATGCCTCTTAGAGAATTGACTGAATTTAATATTATTCCTGTTGTATATCCTGTAGGATATGATGAAAAAGGTGACACATATAATGTAAACGCTGATGAAGCCAGCGCAAAAATTGCAATCGCTCTTAAAGCTCAGAAATTAATGATCTTGACCGGTGCTCCTGGGATTATGAGAGATCTTAATGATGAAGATTCATTGATTTCTACCATTAATGTTAATGAAGTTGAAAAATTGATTTCAAATAATGTTATAAAAGGTGGTATGCTTCCTAAAATTAAAGCATGCAGTGAGGCTTTGAAAGGCGGCGTAACTAAAACACATATTATTGATGGACGCGTAAAACATTCCCTTCTTTTAGAAATATTTACTAATCAGGGAATCGGAACAGAAATAGTGATGTGAGACGAATATAGAGGGAACATACATGAAAACATCAGACGTAGAAAAGTTGTATGAAGAGTTTGTTTTACCAACATATACCCATTTGCCGGTTTGTTTAGTAAGGGGAAAGGGTTCACGGGTCTGGGATATTCAGGGAAGAGAATATATCGATTTTTTCCCCGGGTGGGCAGTGAGCGGATTGGGGCATTGTCCCCCGCTTGTATGTGCGGCAGTAAAAAATCAGGCTAAGAAGATTTTACATATTTCAAATAATTATTTAAATCTTAAACAAGCTTTACTTGCCCGGGAAATTATTAAGCATTCATTTCAGGGAAAGGTGTTTTTTTGCAACAGCGGAGCAGAAGCAGTGGAATCTGCAATTAAGTTTGCACGCAGATATGGCAGGCAGGAGGGTAAGTATGAAATTATAACTATGGAACAATCTTTCCATGGAAGAACGTTAGCAACATTGACTGCTACTGGACAGCCTAAATATAGAGATGGATTTGATCCCTTACCGGGGGGATTCGAATATGCAAAATTTAATTCTATTGATTCTCTTAGGCAGAAAATTACACCTAAAACCGCAGCGATAATACTTGAACTTATTCAAGGTGAAGGTGGAATTAACATCGTTACCAAAGAGTACCTTGAGGCTCTTAAAGATATATGCCAGAAGCAGAAAATTTTACTGATTTTCGATGAAGTGCAAACGGGCATGGGACGGACAGGAAAAATGTTTGCTTATCAACATTTTGGTATTGAACCCGATCTTATGTCTTTGGCAAAGTCATTAGGTGGAGGTGTTCCTATTGGTGCTCTAGTTGTGAATAATAAATTAAAGAATTGCCTAACACCTGGAACGCATGCTTCAACATTTGGGGGGAATCCATTAGTAATGGCTGCCGGCTTAGCCGTGTTTAAGATGATAAAAAAGGAAAAGTTATTAAAGAATGCTCGAGATATGGGAGATTATCTTCAGGCCAAACTAAAAGAACTTAAAAAAAAGTATGGTTTTATAAAAGAGATTAGAGCTCTTGGTGTTATGATTGGTTTAGAGTTAAGCAAAGATGGCAGCAGAATAGTTAATAGGGCAATGGAAAAAGGATTGCTCATTAATTGTACTCAAGGGACGGTATTACGTATTATGCCTGCTATTACTGTAAATAAAAAGTTAATTAATAAAGCCATTGCAATACTTGATGAAGCTATGCAGGAGACGTTATGAAAAAGTGCAGCATATTAAATATAAATAATATTAATGATGAAAGTTTAGAGCGAATACTTGATTTGACTTTTAAGGTAAAACAGGAACCTCAAAAATATTATGATATTTTAAAAGGGAAAAACTTAGGGTTGATATTTGAGAAGCCGTCAACGCGAACTAGGGTGTCGTTTGAGGTTGGAATGAGCCAGTTAGGAGGAAATAGTTTTTATCTTTCTCCTGATGAATTACAACCCGGCAGGAGAGAACCTTTGAAAGATATTGCAAGAACCCTTTCAAGATATTTAGATTGTCTTGTACTGCGAACTTTTATTCATAATGTCATAGTTGAGGTTGATACATATTGTACGATTCCTGTTATTAATGGTTTAAGCGAGAGGGCTCATCCATGTCAGGCATTGACTGATTATTTTACTATTATGGAAAAATTTAATAATAGGAAGGACATAAAAATTTCTTATGTAGGTGATGGTAACAATGTACTAAACTCTCTTTTAATTCTTTTTTCACGGAAAGGCATGCACTTTAGTGTTGCAACGCCCAAGAAATATTCACCTGATAAGGAAGTGACTGAGAAGGCATTCGGGTATTGTAAAAAAAGCGGTGGATCATTAACGATTATTAATGATCCGTTAGCAGCTGTTACTGATGCTGATGTCATTTATACCGATGTATGGATAAGCATGGGACAGAATAAGTCTGATAAAGATGAGGCTGTCTTTAAGGCTTTTCAAGTTAACAAAGATTTGTTAAAGAGAGCAAAACAGAATGCGTTTGTTATGCATTGTCTTCCGGCGATACGGGAGAAAGAAATAACGAATGAGGTTATTGAATCAGAGCAGTCTATTGTTTTTGATCAAGCTGAAAATAGACTTCATGTTTCAAAAGGTGTATTAATTTATTTATTAACTTAGTAGCACGAATTAGCAGTTTAAAGGTTATATATCTTAATAATTGTAACACCTTAAGAGCTATCTTAATAAGGTGGTTATTAGAGAAAGAGGATTTTATGGCAAAGGGAAAAGTTGTATTAGCATATTCGGGTGGATTAGATACTTCTTGTTGTATTAAGTGGTTACGTGATACATACGGATTAGATGTTATATGTTTTTCTGCTTTTATAGGGGAAGTTTCTGATAAAAGCATTTTACAAAAAAGAGCTTCTTCTATAGGTGCATCAAAAGTGTATATTGAAGATTTAAAGAAAGAGTTTGCGGAAGATTTTATCCTCCCCGCCCTTAAGGCCCATGCTTTGTATGAGGGTAAATATCTTTTATCGACGGCTATTGGACGACCGCTGATTGCAAAACATCTAGTTGCTATTGCACACAAAGAAAAGGCACAATTTGTTGCTCATGGATGTACCGGAAAAGGTAATGACCAAGTAAGAATTGAAGTGGGTGTACGCAGTTTAGATCCTTCGCTTAAGATTATTGCTCCTCTTAGGGAGTGGGAATTTAAGTCACGGGAAGATGAAATAGCCTACGCTAAGAAAAATAAAATTCAAATTCCAGTAACCAAAAAAAGTCCTTATTCTATTGATAGGAACATTTGGGGCGCTGCAATTGAAGCCGGAATTCTTGAGGATCCATGGGTAGAGCCTCCGGAAGACGCTTACTTTTTGACTAAAGGAAAGGTTCCAAAAAAATCAAGATATGTAGTGATAACGTTTTCTCATGGAGTACCCGTAGCATTAAACGGTAAAAGAATGGACTTGGTAGCTATTGTGGAAAAACTTAATAAAATAGCTGGTTCATATAAGATAGGGAGAACTGATCTTATTGAAAACAGGCTGGTTGGTATTAAGTCCCGTGAGATTTATGAAGCACCGGCTGCTACTATATTAGTTGCTTCACACACTGAACTTGAGAGTTTGGTATTTGACAGGGAGTTTTTGCATTTTAAGAGGAGTTTATCACATAAGTATAGTGAACTTGCATATTATGGTTTGTGGTTTAGTCCCCTAAAGGAAGCACTGGACAGTTTCTTTAATAAACATCAGCATCTTGTTACCGGTGAGGTGAAGATAAAATTGAGCGATCAATGTGCTCAAATTGTCGGCAGAAAATCTCTGTATTCTTTATACGAAGAAAAGCTTGCAACATATTCAAAGGAAGACAAATTTGATCATAATGCTGCAAAAGGTTTTATCGATTTATGGGGTTTGCCCTATGTAGTAAGTTCTTCTCGTGATAAAAAGATAAAAATGAAATAATGTGGATATCCGTGTAAAGAGCCGTCTATTAAAAGAAAGGTTAAAGAAATGAAAAAGATGTGGGGTGGAAGATTTAATAAGCACCTTGATCAGGTAGCGTGTGAGTATTCATATTCTTTATCTGTAGATAAAGAGTTGCTACCATACGATATTCAGGCCACAATTGCCCATGTTAAGACATTAAAAAAAGCAAAAGTTTTAAAGCCTTTAGAAGCAACGAAGCTTATTAAAGGATTGATGGGTGTTGAGGGGTATCTAAAGTCAAAAGACCTTTTAAAATTTAATAAAAAGTTTGAGGATGTTCATACGCTTATTAATGATATTCTTGAACAAAAAGTTGGAGTTGTTGCTAGGAAAGTTCATACTGCTCGTTCCAGGAACGACCAGGTTATTACTGCAACTAAATTGTATATGAAAGAGAAAATTACAATAATAATCAATAAACTAACACAATATCAGAAAGCTTTATTAGTATTGGCTAAAACGGGAAAAAGTGTAGCAATCCCAGGCTATACTCATTTACAAAGGGCGCAGGTGGTGTTGTTTGCCCACCATATACTTGCTTATTTGGAAATGGCTGAGAGGGATAAAGAAAGATTTAAATCGTTATTTTCTCGAGTTGATAGGTTGCCTTTAGGTTCGGGGTCTTTAGCTGGCCTTTCGTTTTCTATTGATAGGGCTTATACTGCCAAACTTCTTGGGTTTTCTAAAATATGTGAAAATAGCATTGATGCCGTAAGTTCTAGAGACGATACAATCGAATTTCTTTCTTGTATTTCAATTTTATTTATGCATCTTTCAAGACTAAGTGAGGATTTTATTTTATGGAATTCGCAGGAATTTGGATTTATTGATATTCCAGATGATTTTACGACTGGTTCAAGTATTATGCCTCATAAGAAAAATGCTGATATGTTTGAGCTGACAAGAGGAAGAGCAGGCAAGGCATTTGGTAATTTAGTTTCTGTTTTAGTTACCATGAAAGGATTACCGCTTGCTTACAATAGAGACATGCAGGAAGATAAGGAGCCTCTTTTTTCTTCCGTTAATTTAGCTATTAATGTGCTCAGCTTATTTTCAAAAATGATTCCCAAAATAAAGATTAAAAAAGACAGTTGTTTTATTGCTTCATCGGACAGTTTTCTTTATGCTACAGATTTAATGGACCATCTTGTTAAAGGTGGTATCGCATTAAGAGATGCCCATTTTATTGTGGGGCAGATTGTAAGCTACTCTCTTAAGTCAAGAAAAGACCTTTCAGAGTTAAGTCTTAAAGAATTAAAAAAGTTTTCTCATGGTTTTGATATAGACCCAAAGCAAATTTTTAACAGCAAACAATCTTTAAGTAAAAGAAAATCTTTCGGGAGTACCAATCCTTCAATGGTTAAAAGAATGATAAGCTCTTGGGAGAGGCGCTTAGATAAGAAGTAATTTTATGCATTACTTTCATTACAAGAATAAAAAACTTTTTTGTGAAGATGTTTCAATTGAAGCAATTGCTAATAAGGTTGGAACGCCTTTTTATTGTTATAGCTACAGGACTTTAGTTGAACATTTCCAAAAATTAAAAAAGGCATTTTCTTCAATTAACCCCCTTATTTGTTTTTCGATGAAATCGAATTCAAACAGTGCCGTTCTCTATAGTCTTATTAAAAAAGGTGCTGGGCTGGATATAGTTTCTGGAGGGGAACTGTATCGTGGGTTAAGAGCTGGATGCAATCCTAGGAAGATGGTATATGCCGGAATTGGTAAAACAGATACTGAATTATCTGATGCTATTAAAAAAGGTATTTTATTGTTTAACGTTGAATCAGTTCAGGAGCTTGAACGCATTTCGCGTATTTCCGAACGGCTTAAAGTTAATACCCAAGTATCTATTCGTGTTAATCCTGACGTTGAATCAGGAACACATGAATATATTACAACGGCAAAAGCAGAAAACAAATTCGGCATAAATCTGCCGCTTGTTGAGGGTCTATGTTTAAAAGGTTTTTTGTTTAAAAATGTTTCAATTGTGGGGCTCCATATTCATATTGGTTCTCAGATTACAAAATCTGAGCCATTTGTTAAGGCAATAAGAAAGACTTTGTCTTTTATGGATAAGATGAAAAAAAGGGGGATTCATTTTAAATATTTAAATCTCGGCGGAGGTTTAGGAATTGTTTATAAAGATGAGACTCCTCAGACTGCCGCTCAATTTTCGAGAAAAGTTATTCCCTTGGTTCGAAATAAAGGATATAAGATTATTTTAGAACCGGGTAGATTTATCGCAGGCAATAGCGGAATTTTTGTTACACGGGTTACGTATGTTAAACGGGGACTTAAAAAGAATTTTTTAATTGTTGACGGTGGAATGAATGACCTAATTAGGCCGTGTTTATATGGTTCTTATCATGAAATTTTTCCTATAATACGCCATATTAAAAGAAAAAGTTCTGTTTTCGATGTAGTTGGGCCTATCTGTGAGAGCGGAGATTTTTTAGCCAAACAGCGAAGACTTCCTGAATTTGAGGCGGGCGAGGTAATGGCATTATTAGGTGCTGGGGCTTACGGGTTTACTATGAGCAGTAATTATAATTCTAGACCGCGTGTAGTTGAAGTACTTGTAAAGGGTAAAAAGTTTGACGTAGTCAGAAAACGAGAAACTTACGCTGATTTAGTACATGGTGAAAAAATACCAAAATTTTTAAAATAGAAAATAATTTGCACAGACGCACATAATGCGTCTATACTTACAATGTTTGTTTATGAAAAATGATGTTCATTTTTACAAAATGTGCGGGACAGGTAATGATTTTGTTATAATTGACAACCGCAGGTCGATTATTCGAAGTAGAAAAAAAATAGCACGAGCTATTAGCCATAGACATACAGGTATTGGCTCAGACGGCTTGATTTTATTGGAAAAGAGCCGTAGGGCTGATCTTAGAATGAGAATATTTAATGCTGACGGCAGTGAAGCTGAAATGTGTGGGAATGGCATAAGGTGTGCCGCATGGGTGGCGCATCATATTATGAAGTTTAAAAAGAATATTAAGTTTGAGACAATTGCTGGTTTGATTAAAGTTAATGTAAAGAAAAATATTGTCAAAGCACAGCTTTCAGATCCTGTTGATTTTAGAGATTATGCCCCGCTTGAGGTTAGAGACGGTATTTTTTATTTTTATTTTATTAATACAGGTGTGCCTCATTGCGTAATATTTGAAGAGAATATTGATAATTTCCCTGTCAATGAAATTGGGAAGGAAATTCGTTTTCATCCTCATTTTCAGCCATTTGGAACAAATGTTAATTTTGTTCAAATTAAGGATAAAAGTACAATTTTTGTTCGTACCTATGAACGAGGGGTCGAAGCTGAAACCCTTGCCTGTGGTACGGGTTCAACAGCATCGGCAGTTGTCAGTGCCTTAATAGAAAAATGTATACCGCCAATTACTGTTATTACAAAGGGCGGAGAGAAGCTGACTATATATTTTGATATATCAACTTTTTCTGTTACTAATGTATCCCTTGAAGGTACGGTTAAGTATATATTTGAGGGGCAGTTTAATATTCGTGGATAATTTTGTATTGATTTATTTTAAGGTCCGATTATGTAGCCACCATGTGGCTTTAGGCCGTAAATGATTTTGTCATTAAAGGAGGTTACTTATGTTTCAAGGTTCAATGGTAGCAATCGTTACACCATTTAACAAAGGAAGAGTAGATAAAATATCTTTAAAGAAATTACTAGATTTCCATGTTAAAAATGGGACAGATGCAATTGTTGTATGCGGTACAACAGGGGAAGCTGCAACCATGTCTCATGAGGAACATAAAATGGTTTTAAGTTTTGTTAAAGATTATATTGGGAATAAACTTCCTGTTATTTGTGGAGCTGGTTCAAATAATACTGCTGAAGCATTAAGCCTGAGCCGTCACGTGAAAAAAATACGGGCTGCTGGGGTTCTATCTGTTGTGCCGTATTATAATAAACCCACACAAGAAGGTATGTATAAACATTTTGAATATCTTGCAAAAAATGTGGATATACCTTTTATTTTATATAATGTTCCTTCACGTACAGGTAGTTCTATTGCACCAGGTACGGTTGCCCGGCTTTCAAAAATTCCTAATGTTGTTGCTATTAAAGAAGCAAGTGGTAGTTTAGAACAAGTGAGCCAGATTTTAAATCAATGTGATATAACTGTGGTTTCTGGCGATGATTCGCTTGCATATCCAATTATGGTATTAGGAGGAAAGGGCGTTATTTCAGTATCGGCAAATATTGTTCCCAACAAAGTTCATTGCTTAACTCAAGCTGCTTTGGAAGGAAATTTTGATGAAGCAAGAAAAATTCATTTTGAGCTGTTATTAATAAATAAAGCAATGTTTATTGAAACGAATCCTATTCCTGTTAAAACAGCTCTTTTCTTAATGAAAAAAATTAGACCTGAATTTAGACTTCCTTTATGTGGTATGCAAAAAGAAAATTTAGATAAGTTAAGAATTGTTTTACGTGAGTATAAATTAATTTAGAAAGAAATATAAAATGAGGTGAAATAATGGTTCGTATCATTGTATCTGGGGCTTCAGGGAGGATGGGCCAGCGTATTATCAGATTAGGCTTAAATGATAAAAATATTACTATAGGAGGGGTTTTTGAACAACAGGGTCACCCTTTAATAGGAACTGATATTGGCTCCCAAATAGGGGCAGGAAAAACTAATCTTATAATTATGTCTGATCTTTCAAGCGTAGTTGATAAAGGTGATGTTATTATTGAGTTTACTAATCCTGGTGCTACTTTGGACCATCTAAAGACAGCCTTGAAGTATAAGAAAAAAATGGTAATTGGTACAACTGGTCTTTCAACAATAGAACAGGAAAGTATAAAAGAAGCATCACAGCAGATTGCAATTGTTTTTGCTCCGAATATGAGTGTAGGTGTAAATTTGCTTTTTAAGCTTTCCCATCTGGTAACTTCTACTCTCGGGCAAGATTATGATGTTGAAATTGTTGAGACCCATCATAAGTTTAAAAAAGATGCTCCTAGCGGTACTGCTAATGAAATAGCACGTCAAGTTGCTTCGGCTCGTAATATTGATTTGTCTGACGGTGCGGTTTATGGAAGGTCCGGATTTTGCGGTGAACGCAAAAAGGGTGCTATCGGTATTCATGCAGTACGTGGTGGTGATGTTGTTGGTGAACATACAATATCCTTTCTGGGTGAGGGTGAACGTATAGAGCTTACTCACCGTGCTTCATCAAGAGATGCTTTCGCAAAAGGCTCAATCGTGGCTGCGCAGTTTATAAGCAATAAAAAGAAAGGACTTTTTTCAATGCAGGATGTTTTAGGCATTACCTAGGAAATATATTGATTGAATGTTTATTTTAAGATACAATTTAATTAATAAAGGTTAAAAATATTTCGATACTAAGAAGATACATGGATGAGATTAGCACTGATAGCTTAGTTTGATTAAATTTATTAAGTGAGGTGCGCATTAAAGGAGGTGCAGATTGCGGAATATAAAACTGAATAAATACGGATTATTTTTTGTTGTGCTTATTTTGCTAACCAGTGTGAGTGGTTGTCGTACATTCGATGAAACTGTTATTCATGATGAATTATTTACTTATGAAAGTGCTTATGATGTGGCTTTTTTGAAAGTTATAGATGCTGTTAATAAGACTCCTGGATGGAAGCTTATAGGTACTCATAAAGAAGAAGGTAAGGTTATAGCTATTTGTGATGCCTTTACACGGGATGATAGCGTAACTATATTAGTAAAACGGGTTACTCGCAAAAAGACTTCTGTTGAACTTGATCCTAAGTCACAAAGTTCCAGAGGTGCAGAAGAAATATTGAAATCAATTGATAAAGCTTTTATGCAGTAAGTGTTGTGATTTAGTTTAATTGAATATTTGATTTATTAATTTTTAATTAAAAGACAGGATAATTTTAATAAATTCCTGTCTTTTTTTATTCTATTTTATTATTCGTACTAAAATAAAGGGAAAAAGTATAATTTATAAAAGGTATTTATGAATGCTATTCGGTTAACAGGCGTTAAAGTTCATAACCTCAAGAATATTGATATCACTATTCCTTATAGAAAACTTGTTGTTATAAGCGGAATAAGTGGTTCAGGGAAATCTTCTTTAGCCATGGATACTTTATATGCTGAAGGACAGCGCCGTTTTATTGAGTCACTTTCAGCTTATGCACGACAATTTATGGAGAGGATAGAAAGACCTCGTTTGGATTATGTTACCGGTATGCTTCCGGCAATAGCAATTGAATCAAAAAATAGTATAACTAATGCTCGTTCGACAGTAGGAACACAAACAGAGATTAATGATTATTTGCGGGTTCTGTATGCACGCATCGGTAAAACATATTGTTATTCCTGTGGTAAAATTGTTCGAAAAGATAGTTCGCATGATGTAGCTCACACGATATTAAAATTTCAGGATAATATTAATTTTCTTATTACCTTTAAAGTAAATTTTAGCAAAGAAAGTAAAAAGTATTTTAAAGATTATATCCGCGAATTAATTAAACAGGGATTTACTAAAGTATATTTGAACAACAAGGTCATGGATCTTAATGATAATGATATAGAAGGAAAGTTGAGTCCTCAGCATTATATCGAGGTTATTGTTGATCGATTGATAGTAAAAGATAAGATTAAAAAAAGATTAGTCGATTCCTTAGAGATTGCATACCACCATGGCAAAGGGCAGTTAAATGTCATATTGTTTTATGAATCAAAAAAGCAAAATAGACTATCGTTTTCAGATATCTTTCACTGTTCTAATTGTGATATTTCGTATAAGGAGCCTAACCCTAATATTTTTTCATTTAATAGTCCTTTGGGGGCATGCCCAACTTGCCAGGGATTTGGTCGTATAATTACAATTGATAGACATCTTGTTATTCCCGATGAAAATAAATCTTTAGCGGAAGGAGCTGTTGTTCCATGGTCTACGAAAGCGACGGTGTGGGAATTTGAGCAACTGAAAGCATTTTGTAGAAAAAAGAAGATTTCTATAACAAAACCATTTAAAAATTTGAGAGATGAGGAGAAAAAATTAATTTTTGAAGGAGATAAAGGATTTTTTGGGATAAATGGATTTTTTAAATATTTAGAAAAAAGGGCGTATAAAATGCATGTTCGTGTATTTTTAAGCAGATATCGTACATATGTTCAATGTCCCGATTGTAAAGGAAGCCGATTGAAAAAAGAGGCGCTTCTTGTAAAGATAAATGCGAAAAATATATACGATCTTACAAGTATGACAATCGGTCAACTTTGGATTTTTTTTAATAGTCTTTCATTAAGTTCTTATGAGGAGAAGATTTCAGGCACAGTGTTAAGTGATATACGCAAACGTCTTAGATTCCTAAAAGAGGTCGGGCTTAGTTACCTAACTCTTGATAGGCTTTCTCGTACCCTATCAGGCGGAGAGTCACAACGTATTAACCTGGCTTCTGCCTTGGGTTCAAGCTTGGTGGATACTTTATACGTTCTAGATGAACCGAGCGTTGGACTTCATCCTCGTGATAATGGAATGCTTATTGAAATATTAAAGCAACTTAAAAAAGGAGGGAATACGGTTGTTGTAATTGAGCATGATAAAGAGATGATTTCAAAGGCTGATATGGTAATTGATCTTGGTCCATTGGCAGGAGAGAAGGGTGGAAACGTAATTTATCGGGGTGGTATCAGGG
>Ga0164318_10002692_pt1 | contig 16597 bp, 21 predicted proteins | sample GuaBasSedimGuay9_FD_113734 | JGI IMG/M metagenome (GOLD analysis project Ga0164318, IMG submission 113734) | Subseafloor sediment microbial communities from Guaymas Basin, Gulf of California, Mexico - Guay9, Core 4571-4, 0-3 cm | ecosystem: Environmental > Aquatic > Marine > Hydrothermal vents...
CTGACTTTCAAAAAATGTTTATATATTTTTATTCAACTAATATACATAAAACGAGAATTATTGGTTACATTGCTATTAATTGCTTAAATGCCCGCTCCACTGTATTTTTGTCATAATATTTTTTCACTACATCCTCATCACGATACTCTGTATTGCGATATATGAGACTGTATCCATATGCCTTTTCCTTTTCTATACTTCTTTCCTATATTCAGCGCTTCGGGAATTTCAGTGAAAACCTAACCTTTAGGTATTGGAGAAGGAAACGCAGGTATTATTGTGCAAAAATATTAAATTAAAAAACAAAACAGCATTGTTGAAAGTTGGCATCAAGGAGGGAAAAGAAATATCTTGCAAAAACCATTGATTGTCTAATCAAAATGTAACAATTTAAATTATTTACCTAAAATTATTACTATGACAACATACTCCTATTCAAAAATTTCAACATTCCTCCAATGCAGATACAAATACAAGCTCCAGTACATTGATAGGATAAAGGTGGAAGTTAAAACAACTATAGAGGCATTTATGGGGAGTATTGTCCACCAGACACTTGAAAAGCTCTACAAAGATATGAAATTCGGGAAAAATAACAATAAAAAAGAGCTTCTCTCGTTTTATTCTGCCCTGTGGGATGAGAAATACTCAGACGATATAAGGATAGTAAAGAAAGAATATTCTGCCCAAAACTATAAAGATATGGGCGCAAAATTCGTAAGCGATTACTATGAGCATTACGCGCCATTTGACCAGATAAAGGTTCTGGGTTTGGAGACACAGGAGATGCTAAATCTGAATAACGGGAATAAATACCATATACGGATTGACAGGTTGTGCTCAGACAACAGAGGCACCTATTATGTGTGCGACTACAAGACCAACAGCCGGCTAAAGTCGCAGGAAGAAGCAGACAGCGACCGCCAGCTTGCAATGTATGCACTGTGGGTGAAGGAGAGGTTCAAGGATGCAAAAGAAGTGAAGCTCATCTGGTATATGCTTGCCTTTGACAGGGAAGTATCTTCAGAAAGAACCGACGAGCAATTGAAAAACCTGAAAAAGGAAATTGAAGAGCAAATCGAAAAAATAGAAAGATGCGAGGATTTTCCTGTAAATGAAAGCGCTTTATGCAACTGGTGCAATTACAAGGAACTATGCCCATTGTTCAGGCATGAAGAAGAGCTGAAGAGCAAAAAAGGTCTTGAAAAATATATGGCAGAGGACGGGCTGAAATTGATAGACGAGCTGGATGAATTGATTTTTCAGAAAAAACAAATAGAAGGCAAAATTGATACGATAAAAGACAGGCTGATAGAATTTGCAAAGCAAAGAAAAGTCAATATGATTTTTGGGACTGATAAAAAGGCATCTGTGAGAGAATACGAAAAAGTGATTTATCCGCAGGACAAGGAAAAGTTGGTAAATGTGATAAAAGAAAAGGGGCTCTACGATGACCTGTCAAATATAAATTACATAAAATTAAGCAGTAAAATACTAAAAAGCCAGATTGATGAGGATATAATAAAAATGACAAGAATAGAAAAAGACTACAGATTTTTTTTGAGCAAAAAGAAGTGAAATAATTGTGCCGAACTGATGATGGCGGAAGCATGTTGCAGCATTATCTTTTGAATTTGTCAAGTGAAACACCCGCTGCAGAGCAGAGGGGCTTCAAAATAGAACATTACTATAACCTTGTTTTTAGTTTGACCCATCACAGCAGAGCCGCGAGGATTTCTTTTAGATTAAATATCCCGTTCCTGCCTGCCAGTTAACCTGAGCAAAAAAAATAAAGGCAAAAAATATATATAATTAATACGACAGAGCAATATATGGAATATGATTTTTTTGGTTTTAAACATTACAAGATAATGTCTTATTTCTATTTTTTTCTTGGTTTCATTGATTTTTTTATTGCCTTTTTTGCATGGAGTGAATTTAAGAGAACAGGACTTGTTCTTGTCATAGCAGGACTGGTTAATTTTTATATTTGCTATCTTCTTGAAATGAAAAACCGGCAGCTGTTTATTGAAAGCATAGCATCAAGAATTTTTTCATATTTGGTGATTATTGTAATTACAATTGTCTATAGTCTGCTATCTATAAGCAAAACGCCTCTTTTCATATTTGCGCAGACGATTCTTGCGGTTACTGTTTATATAGGAATTTTTTCTCTGGTGATTTTCGTTTTAATCAAGATTGGTGTTACAAAGGAAATATTCATGTTTTTCGGTTTTTCAAAAGAGCACATAGGAATAAAAAAAGTTATTTTCCTGAAAAATGAAAGATACTCTTTACTAAATGATTTATTTGCTGTGGTGGATATAAATCTTGTTGAATCATATGTTGTTGGGGACTCCCAAAAAATTGACAATTTGTTGCGCGAAATCGAAGATAGCAAAAACATATTAAATTCTTTATGGACAATAAGATTTTTATTTATCTCTCTCTATGAAAAAGAGCTGGCTGAAACAGAAAAAGAATCTGAAAAAGAAGAAATTAAAAGGACAATAAATGCAATAAAAAAACAAATGAACTATTGAACAGGAAAATAATTTTGCTTTATTTAGATGGTTAGCAAAATTCTTTATGCTGTAGATAAAGTCTTGGCACAAGGTGCACTTTACACTCATTGAGGACAATCATGCAAAGAGATTTTTAATATTTCGCAGCAAATACTTACTTTATTTTTGCGTTTTGGGAGATTAAAGCGCATATTTATATATTTTTATTAACAAATATCATTATGAAAATCAAAGTAATGTGCGGTTTTTGCGATGTAAAATTTATGTGGGACTTGACCAAAACCGTGGAAATCTGTCCCGGGTGCAGAAGACGCTTAAAGATAAAGGATACTAAAATGTCCAGCTATAGCTATAATCTGTATGTAAAAGAGCAGAAAAAGAAGATAGATGCCAAAGAGCTTTTCCCAGCAGATAAAAAACACCATGCAATATATTCTGCTCCGAATAGAAAATCTGTTGATTTGAGCACCAGAAAGACGAAATCGTCACATGAAAAAAGAGAAATGGACGAAATTACTATCTCAAAAGAAGGAGAGTATATTCATTTCCCCAAAACAATGCTCGGAAAATATACTGTAATGAAAAACAAGGCAAGGCACGGGACAATTGAACTTTTAAACCCGGATTACATGATACTGAAAATAAATCTATGGTGCATGGGAGATAACCAAAAGCAATTGCTTCTTCAATTGAACAATATTATAAAGAATTATCTGATAGAACATGAATTTACTTTGAGGCGCAAATGAAAGATTTAAAAAAGAACATTATATTTTCTTTATGATAATATGATGCACGATTCAATAGCAGATGGCTTTTCAGTGATAAATAATGCAGAAAAGGCAGGAAAACAAGAGATAACTATAAGGCACGGATCTAATTTGATGAAAGATATCCTTAAAATTATGAAAGAAAACAGCTATCTTGATGATTTTAAAATGAAAAAAACATATACTGGTATTATATTTGAAATAACCCTGAACGGGAATATAAACAAATGCAGAGTAATAAAACCAAGAATCCCGTTAAAGAAGGCAGACTACATAAAATATGAAAAGCTATATCTCCCGGCAGTGGATGTTGGTCATTTGATTGTTTCAACTCCAAAAGGCGTTTTTTCCCACAAAAAAGTAGCTGGAAAAGAGGGGGGAGTTTTAATAGGATATATATATTAATTTTTACTATGATAGAAAAAAAGATAGAGTTGGCCGATGAAGTCGAGGCATCCTTTGATAGCAATGTTTTGACGATCAAGGGAAAACTTGGAGAAATAAAAAGAGAATTTTCATATCCTCTAATTAATCTTGAAGTGAAAGACAAAACTATTATAGTAAGCTCTTCAAAGGACAGGAAAAAGCAAAAAGCAATAGTGGGTGCCTGGACAGCGAGGGCAAACAACATGATAAGAGGAGTAAATAAACCATTTGTCTACAAATTGAAACTTGTATTTTCGCACTTCCCGATGAAGGTGAAGATAGAAAACAATAGGATTATTGTTTCAAATTATCTCGGTGGAAAAGGCGTAAGAGAAGTGAAAATAAAGGAAGATGTTGAAGTAAAGATGCTGAAGGAAGGAAGCAGTGAATATCTTACTGTAGAAAGCACAAATAAAGAGCATGCCGGATTATATGCTGCTAAGATTGAGCGATTATGCGTAGCAAAGAATAAAGACCGTCGCGTTTTTCAGGACGGGATTTATCTTATTGAAAAACCCGGTAAGGGTAATAAAAGTGATTAAATGTTCCATACAAAAAGATTATTCAAAAAAAAGACAGTTGTCAAAAAACCGCAATTCAAGAGAACAGATTTTAAGAGGAAAAAGCAATTAAAGGATAAATGGAGAAAGCCAAGAGGCAGGGACAATAAATTAAGGCTTGGAAAATTCTCAAAAGGGCCTTGCGTGAGAGTAGGATACGGCAATTCAAAAGAAAAGCGAGGAAGGAACAAGGATTCAAAATATGAAATTTTGGTTCACAATGTTTCCGACCTTGAAAAGATAGACAAAAAAGAGGATGTTGCAGTCATTGCAGGAGCAGTTGGTCTGAAGAAAAAATACGAGATTTCAAAAAAGGCAAAAGAAATGGGAATTGTCATTGCAAATGAACCTATAAGGAAAAAGAAAGAAGGCACTAAAAAAATAAAGGCAAGAGAGGAAGAATCTAAAAAGAAAAAGGCGAAAAAAGTAGAAGACGAAAAGAAAAAAGCAGAAGAAGCAAAAAAAGCTGAAGTGAAAGAAAAAGCCGTAGCAAAGCCTGTTGAAAAAGAAGAAAAGCAGGTTAAAGCAGTGCCTAAAGAAAATGATGCAAAAAAGCCAAAGCCAGTAAAAACAGCGAGTAAGCCTGAAAAGAAACCTGCAAAAAAAATAACAGGAAAATAATTTGCAAATTAATATTTAGCATATAGAGCAAAATTCTTTATACTGTAAACTATTTAACCATAAAGCATAATTTATCTTGATGAATAAAGAAGAAATTAAAGAATTTTTGAAACCAACAAAATATAAGGTACTCTTGTTTCTAATATTTGCCATAATTTTAATTAATATGCCGTTTATATCTTGTCAAGACACTTCAGGTCCAGTGTATCATCTATCTTTTTGGGAATATATGGCTTACTGGGAGAATAACTATATGTTATTTGATACTTTGCTCTATGGAGTTCCAATTCTAATTATTAGTTATCTTCTCTCTTCTATGATATTTTTTATTTACAAAAACATTAAATCAAAAATTGGACTAATTTCATTGGTTATAATCTGTATTGTTTTAGTTGGACTATGGTGGACTCATATAATCAATCAAATAGATGGACATAATCGGGAAAACTATCAGCCATGGTTTCTTCAGGAACATCATTCAAATATTCCTCAGGAAATAAAATATATATGGGTGCATAAAGAGTTAAATTGTATAGAAAACTCGGAACCATGGGGTTATAAAAGAAATGAATACAACCAGACTTATGAACAGATATTCAATAAAACACATTTATCTTTAATGAATAAAAGAATTAAAAATTATTATAAAGAGAATTATGATATTACGATTTATGATATTCGTAGGGAGACTATTGAAAAACAAGTGCCTCATTGATTAATAGATACAATGTTATTTCTTCAGATCGCATTTGAAGATAGGAATAAAATGTTGCAGTTGGGCTATAAATAATAACGCAAAATCGCCTGCGTCATACGCAAAATTGCTATCACAATTTTGGTTTTAAATTCCTAAAAATTTGATTAACGCCAAATATACTGGCTCTTCGTAACAATTTTTTTTATATTTTAAATTCAGCAACAGCTCCAATCATTAATCCTGTTGATTTTACAATGCCTGATTCAACTTCGAGAATATATCTGCATTTTTCTTTAGGAAAGTATGTTTTCCATGTTTTTGGATTGAATGTCAATGGCAGGACATTTTCAGTAATATCAATAATTTTGAATGTCTCATCAATGAAAATCAAGTCAAGAGGATATTTCATGAACGCCATCCAGATTGAATGCCTTGCGCTGTTTGGAAAGATGAGCAATGCCCTTCCTTTTTTTTTGAACATCAGCCCTTTTGTTAATTGAAATATCGTATTCATTGGAATTATGCTGTCTATTTCTTTGCGGTTTATTGTTACTTTCATAATTCTCTTAATGATTGAAGCATTTAAACTTTATCTGTCTCAACAAACCAACCATTAATCAGTTCTTCAAGTTCTTCTAAATTTTTTGTTTGGCTTATCCTCTCCCTAAATGCCTTGCCGCCGGGAATGGTTTTAGTATATCCATAAGAGTATAATTTAAACCGCGAAAATTCAGGCTCATAATATTTTTTTGAGATATTCCATAATTCAAGGAGTGCATCTCTTTTTTCCCGGGAAGTCGGAGAGGTTAAGAATTTATTGTATTTGGCGTAATGCAGGCACTCCCTGAAAATGAAAGGATTTCCTGTTGCTGCTCTGCCTATCATCACAAGGTCGCATCCTGTTTGTTCAATCATTTCAAGAGCGAGTTTTGGCGAGGTTACATCTCCGTTCCCGATGACAGGTATATGAACGGCTTTTTTTATTTTTTTTATGATTGCCCAGTCTGCTTTCCCGCGAAAGCCCATCTTTCCTGTTCTTGCATGTATTGTTATCGCGGCAGCTCCTGCCGTTTCGACTACTTTTGCGATTTTTACAGCATCCTTGCTGTCGTCCCAGCCAGCTCTTATCTTTACAGTTACAGGAATCTTTACTCCTCCAACTACGACCTTTATTATTTGAGAAATCCTTTTCCTATCCTCTAAAAGTTTTGCCCCTGCCCCTTTTTTTGAAAGCTTAAATGATGGGCACCCGATATTTATGTCAATGATGTCTGCCCCCTGTTTTTCGAGAAGTTTTGCGCTAAATGCCATTGTATCTGGATTTGGTCCTACAATCTGGGCAGCTACAGGATGGTCTTTTTTTGCCTTTGGAAATTCTTTTTCAATGTCGTATGTGCCGTGAAAAAGTCCGTCTGCATCCATCATTTCTGTAAAGGCAAGAGACGCTCCGTATTTCCTGCACTGGAGTCTAAAAGGCAAATCTGTAAAATTTGCCATTGGCGCCAATATAAATGGGTTTTTTATTTTTACGTTTCCGATACATACAGCAGTCATAGTTCATTTTTGCCCCATTTTATTTTTTTGCCGGTTATTTTATAATATATAGCTATTGCCCACCACAATCCGAATAAAAAAAGGTAGAATACAAGGTATAAAATATAGCTAATCTTTATATGCTCTTTTTCATTTGAAATTTTCTTTGAAATCAATATTATTGCAATGCCTAAGAAGAATCCTACAGCGGTAAGGATAATCAATGGTCTGAATGTAAACATAAACCAGTTAAAATTAAATGTAAATAGATTTTGAAAGTCGAACCCAATATAATACCAGTTTATTGCATTTTTTGTATATTCAATTATGTTTTTGACCACCAAATAGGCGCAGAGAATTTCCACCAAGGCGACGCTTATGATGCAGCTGGGCAGCAGGATTACGCCGAAGTCGCCGTAGTCTTTGCTGAACAGGGATCGATAGTTTATGAAATTGTCCAATGCCCCTTTATACCACCGGATTCTTTGCTTCATAAGGGCAGAAAATGTTGAGGCTGGTTTTGTATAGACATAAGCGCCAAGAGAATTTTCTATTTTGTAATGGTGCTTTTGTATTCTCATCGCAATTTCCATGTCTTCTGTCAGATTTTTCTCATCATAGCCGCCGTATTTATCAAAGAACCATTTTCTGTAGATAGTAAAAGGTCCAGGGGTTACATTAAGGGCATTTATGATGGAAAATGTTTTTCTTAAGTATATCCCGATTATATATTCAACATTCTGGATTTTATCGAGCCATGTTGTTGGATTTTTCAGCTTGAGCGTAGGAGTTACTGCCATTACAGAATCATCTTCAAAAAATCCAATCATGGTTTTGAGCGCATCCCTCTCCACAACCGAATCTGCATCAAGGCAGGCAAAGAATTCTCCTTCTGCGTTTTTCAGACCAGTGTTCATTGCGCTGCCCTTTCCTTTGTTTTCCTGTATGATTAAAGCAATGCCTTTTTTCATATATTCCGTAACTATTGAAGAAGTGCTGTCAGTTGAGCCGTCATCTACGACAATAATCTGAATTTTGCTTTTTGGCCAGTCGAGCTTCAGCAGGGAGTCAAGGGTTTTTTTTATTGTTTTTTCTTCATTATATGCAGGAACAACCACAGTGACTTTTTTGAATTTTTTTAATTTAGGATTGGACAGATTGTTTCTTGACTCTAAAATAACCAGAAGGAAAAAGAACGAACTGAACAATCCGAATATTGCCACGCAGTACATCAATATCAATCCAAATTCCATTATAATATTGAATAATTATTATTAAAAAAGATATATTCATGAAATATGCTATTTTGCAGATTAATTTTATTGTTTTCTGCCAACAACACTCTTAATCAAATTAAAGAATAGCGGATGCGGCTCCATGGGCCTGGAGTTGAATTCAGGATGAAACTGCACTCCGACGAAAAACGGATGGTCTTTTAGTTCAACTATTTCAACAAGATTTCTTTCCTTGTTTATTCCTCCAATGACAAGCCCTTTTGATTTTAAAAGGTCAAGATACTTGTTGTTGAATTCATACCTGTGCCTGTGCCTTTCCAGGACAGTTTCCCTGTTGTAGTATTTATGGGAACCTGTGCCTTTTATTAAAGAGCATGAATAATTTCCAAGGCGCATTGTTGCTCCATAATTAGACATCTGCATGTTTTTTTTCTGCTCTTCCATTATGTCAATTACCGGATATTTTGTGTTGGGATTTATTTCAACAGAATTTGCGTTGCTCATTCCTGCCATGTTTCTTGAGAATTCTATCACTGCAAGTTGCATTCCATAGCATAAGCCCAGGAAAGGTATCTTGTTTTCCCGTGCGTATTTGATAGAGGAGATTATCCCTTCAACACCGCGCGAGCCAAATCCGCCCGGAACGATTATCGCATCGTACTGACCAAGGGTTTCAACTGAGTCAGGGTTTTCTTCAAACTTCTCTGAGTCAACCCATATCAAGTTTGGCTTTACATTGTTTTTCCAGCATGCGTGCTTTATTGCTTCAATTACTGAAATATATGAGTCCGATAAGACGAAACTGCCTGTTGAAAAATATTTGCCGACAATTGCCAGTTTCACTTCGTCTTTTAGCGATTTTATTTTGCCAATCAATTCTTCCCAGTCATCTAGATTTGATTTTTTTGGCTCCAGTTTGAATTTTTCGAGTATTCTTTCAGACAGTTTTTCCTTTTCAAAATTTATCGGAACCTCATAGATTGAATCGACATCAGGAGCAGATATTACATTTTCAATAGGTATCCCGCAGAACATGGAAAGTTTTTCCTTTCTTTTTTTGTCCATTGGCTTCTCTGAGCGTCCAAGGATAAAATCAACCTGTATGCCTGCAGAGTTCAGGCATCTTACTGCATGCTGTGTCGGCTTTGTTTTCATTTCGCCGACTTTTGACGGAACAGGCAGGTAGCTGACCATTACAAAAATCACATCTTCCGGATTTTTTAGCTTCATCATCCTTGCTGCTTCCAAAAACAGCAGGTTCTGGTATTCTCCAATGGTTCCGCCCATCTCAATAATTGTAATCTGGGCTTTATCCTTTAGGGATGCCTGCTTTATTCTTCTTATGATTTCGTTCGGAATGTCGGGAACGACTTCTACATCCTCTCCCTTGTATTCCATGTTTCTTTCCTTGCGGATGACTTCCTGGTAAACCTGCCCTGTAGTGATATAGTTTTCTCTTGTAGATGCAATGCCTGTGAATCTCTCGTAGTTTCCAAGGTCTTGGTCTGCTTCAATTCCATCCTGCCCTATAAAAACTTCTCCGTGCTCAGTCGGTCTTATGGTTCCTGCGTCAATGTTTATGTACATGTCGCATTTTACTGTAGAGACAGCAAACCCCTTGCTCTGGAGAATCTTGGCAATGGAAGCTGTGGCGATGCCTTTTCCAACAGAGGACATCACACCGCCAACAACAAAAATATATTTCTTCTGCATAATTAATATGCAGAAGAAAATTATAAAAATGTAAGTAATTGTCTATGCCTTTTCCCTAATTATGCAAATCCGCTATATTGAATTTCTTGAGTCCAAAGACTTTTTATTTTCCCTAAAACATTACTAAAGCCTTCTGGACATTCACCATAACAATACACAGAATGACTTTCATCACCAATTGTTATAGTTATAGTATGCCCTATGCCATCCATAAGATTCCTGTCCTCATATTTTTCTTTCAATGTAAAAAAGTTATTGTCTATGATAATCTGTTTTAGAGACTCTACTTCTTCAGATGATAAACTTATTTGATCTGTTTTATCGCCTTCTGTAAAAATTAAAGTTCCATCTTTTTGAAGAGTTAAACTTTTGGGAAGACTGTCATGGATTTTTAATTCCACACTCAAATCTCCGGTAATTGGAGTTTGCGGACTTATTATGCAACCTGCGATTAAAATCACAGAAACTAATGACATCAACAAAAAAATCATTTTTCTCATAGTTATTATTGCATGAAAAATTATAAAAACGCAAGTGATTAAATCCCTTTAATTTCGCAAATGTCAAAATAGCTTTCAACCTCTTTTTTCATTTCTTCAAGTTCTGAGATAGAATATGATTTTTCTTTCTCAAGTGTTTCGTCAAGGGTGTTTATTGGTCGGAACTGCTGGATGGAATATCTTTTTGCGCCATCAAGCCATTTTGCAATTGATACCATGTCTTCTTTTGAAAGATATTTTGGAATAACGGTTGTCCTGAATTCGTAGTCTATACCACTTGATTTTATTAGGTGAATGGATTCCTCTATTTTATTCATCGGCGGATTTTTAATGCCGCTTAGGGTGCTGTATTTTTTTTTCGGCGCTTTTATATCCATTGCAATGTAGTCAACAAGCTTTTCTTCAATCAATGCTTTAACAACATCCGGCATTGTTCCGTTTGTGTCAAGCTTTACTTTCAGCCCCTTTTTTTTTATTTCTCTTATGAAGTCAGCAAGCCATGGGCAAATAGTGGCTTCTCCTCCAGTTATACAAACGCCATCTATGATTTTCTTTCTTTCATCTATTTCTTTTAAAACATAGTTTGTATCCATATAGGGTATTTTTTTGTTTTCGGCAACCAAATCTTTGTTATGGCAAAAAGGACACCTGAAATTGCATCCGCTAAAAAAAACAATAGATGAAATGTTATCGGGATAGTCAATTAAAGAGACAGACTGGAATCCCTTTATGCCGTTCTTCATTTCTTTTATTATCATATATTGGCTCTTCATTTTATGAGTTATTGCTTTTTTCAATGTCTTTTTTTATTCCATCAATTATTTCTTTCCCGTGGTCCTTGAGCGCAAAGCCAAGACCCAGCCCTATTGCAATGGAGAGAGCAAGCACAACTCCGCCCAAAATAATAAGGAATGTATTTTCTATCAGAGTAATGTTAAGCCCGACTTCAACGAGAGCAACATCCAAAAAGAAAAACAATATAATTAATTTTACTCCCAGTGCAACCTGGTTTTTCAGCCCGAATGTAAGATTCTTTATTTTTCTTGCGCAAAAGTCGCTGGCAATCAGACCGGCTATTACTATTACAGAGCCCAGGATAAGTGACGGAATCCATTTTACAAAGTCCAGAAGCAGGATGGATATTTCACCCAACTGAAGAATGTCTATTGCAGGAATCATAAACAGCACCCATACATACCATTTTACAATTTCTCCAACTACGCTACTTGCGCTTGCTTTGCCTATGGACTGGTCTAAGTTGTGGTCAATAAAATACTTGTCAAAGCCTATCTTGTATAATATTTTTTTTGTTGTTATGCCTAAAATTTTTGCAATCATGTATCCCAATGCAATGATTACTGCTGCTACTGCCAACCCTATAAGACCGGAAAAAATCTTTTGATGGAGTATTGGAGACATAATATTTTCTCTCAAAAAACTTATATCTATCATATTAATCATTTTTCATTTAGTTAAATATATTTTTCACTTAAAGCTTATATAGTTTTCTAATGCGCATTCAAGAACAAAAATATCAGAAATTTATCAATTCTTCTCCCATTAAGGGCATGAATAGAGGCATGTGTTCAATTGCAATATATCTGTTTGAAAACAATTTTGCAGATAAAAAAAATGCTTCTGCATCTTCTGGTTTAATTCCAATGCATATTGCTTTTGCTTTTGAAGTATCTATGCTATTTTTTAATTCTTCGCGGAACAAGCTGGCTTTCAGACCAGAGCATTTTATTTTCCCGGCTCTTTTTTCTATATTGGCATCGTATATTTTTAGCGCATCGAGGGCGTATTTCAACTCATCATTTGTCGATGCTTTGCCAAGGACAATGGGGTGGATTTCCCCGCCCCGCTTAATCATGCATATTGCTGCTTTTATGTCATCATCCATGTGCCTGTCATTTCTTATCAGTGCAATTATTTTTCCTTCAATTCCTGCAGGAAGCCCGTCCATTCCTTTATATCTTCGGGTATATATAAATGCGATTTTGTCCATAATTTCGATAAAGAATGTTTTGCCCGGTTTTGTCAGGTTAACCTTGTTTCCAAAAGTTTCAGAGATAAGAGCGCCAATTTGGACTTCAACATCCCTGCTTTTGAAGTTGTGCTTTCCCTGCCTTTTCGCCCGGACAGCAAAGGTCTGTTTTTTCCCCATCTCTTTTTGGGCAATCTTTTTGACGCGCTCTTTGATGGAATTGAAATCCTTGTCAAGTACGGTCTCCTCAACAAAGCAAAAGTTGCGTATTCCCGCAATGTTTGCAATACATTTTGATATTTTTTGAGAGTATTGCTCCTCGAACCTGAACAGAATGCAGGTTCTCAAAAAAGAGGAATTGCATTTGATATTCTGGCTTTTGAGAAGTTCTTCTGTATTTGTCCTTAGCTTTTTTATAAATGCTCTTCTCACGCCCTCTGACTTGAGCCACAGTTCTCCGTACTTTGCAAGTATCGTCTTCATACTATACAATAAATTAAACTTATTTAAATCTAAAGTGCCAGTTTCTTATTATATTATGAATAAAAAAAAGAGATTAACAAAGTTAAAGACAAAATATGATGCGATTGTGATTGGCGGCGGTCCTGCTGGAATAATTGGCGCTGTAACTGCCAGAAAATATTATCCTGATAAAAAAATTTTCCTGATAAAGAGCGTGGGCGCAGGCGTAATCCCCTGCGGGATTCCTTACATGTTTACTACATTAGGCAAGCCGGAAGATAATGCAGTGGGAAATGCACCTCTGGAAAAAAACAACATAGATGTGAAAGTTGATGAAGTAATTGAAATAAATCCAGAAGAGAAAAAAATCAAGACAAGAGACAATAAGGAATATGGCTATGAAAAGATTATTCTTGCCACCGGGTCAAGCCCCATCAATCCGCGTATACCAGGAAATAACAAGAAAGGCATCTATTTAATAAATAAGGAAATGAATCATCTGAAAAATTTAAAAAAAGACATCTGCAATGCTAAAGATATTGTCATTGTAGGAGGGGGATTTATCGGAGTTGAGTTTGCAGACGAGCTTTCTAAAATCAAGGGCGCAAATGTTTCTATTGTTGAGATGATGCCTCATATCATGTCGGCATCCTTTGATGAAGAATTTAGAAAATTGGCAAAAGAAAAGCTGGTTGAAAAAGGAGTCAATATAATTACAGGGAAAAGCGTTGAGGAATTCAACGGGAAAGAGCGGGTTGAATCTGTTCTGCTTTCTGACAATAGCTGTCTTCCTGCGCAAGTTGTCATTATGGGCATAGGCGCAGGTCCTAATTCTTTTTTGGCGGCAAAAGCAGGTCTGGAAATAGGCAAGAGCAGGGGAATAATAGTTGATGAATACATGAGAACATCTGTGGCAGATATATTTGCAATAGGCGACTGCGCAGAGAAAAAAGATTTTTTTACAAGAAAAAAGATTAATGTCATGCTTGCATCAACTGCAACTGCAGAAGCCAGGATTGCCGGCGCTAATTTATTCAAGATAAATGTCGTAAAAGAAAACAAAGGCACCATTGCAATGTATTCAACACAGATAGGCGATTTGACATTGGCTTCAGCAGGCTTGACGGAAAAAAGCGCTTTGGAAGAAGGATTTGAAATTGCAGTAGGTCGGGCAGAATGCGTTGACAAGCACCCCGGACCAATGCCTGGCGCAAACAAAATCAAAATCAAGTTGATTTTTTCAAAGCAGTCAGGGCTTCTTTTGGGCGGTCAGGTTGCCGGCGGATGCTCTGCAGGAGAAATTATCAATATCATCGGGCTGGCAATGCAAAAAGCAACTACGTTGACAGAGATTGAAACTTTGCAGGTAGCGACGCATCCAAAACTTACAGCAGCGCCGACAATATATCCATTGATAAATGCGGCTCAGAATGCTTTAAAGGACTGCAAATAATATTGCCTATGCTATCGAGAAAAGCGCCGATGCTGACTGTTGATGGCATAATTATAGAAAACCAAAAGGTTCTGCTGATAAAAAGAGCGACAGAGCCATTTATTGATTATTGGGCACTTCCTGGCGGCTTTGTGGAACTGAATGAAACTACAGAAAGGGCAGTCGAAAGAGAGATAGAAGAAGAAACAGGTTTGACTGCAAAGACAAAAAAGGTTGTCGGAGTGTATTCAAAACCGGGTCGGGACCCGCGAGGGCATACAATAACCATAGCATATCTGCTTGAGACAATAAAAGGCACGGCAAAGGCGACAGAGGAAGCAAGGGAAGTTAAGTATTTTGATTTGGATAATCTTCCGGAAAATATAGCATTTGACCACAGGGAAATAATTGAAGATGCGAAAAAAGTTTGAATTTTGTTGATTGCAATTCAATATATATAAAAAGCTTACGCAACTTCAGTATATATGAAATTAAGGAACTTTACAGACAATAGCAAAAAAGAGTTGATTTTGGCTTTGAAAAAGCAGCATGTCAAGGACAAAAAACAGCTCTGGCTTGATTTAGCAAAGCGCCTGAACAAGGCATCAAGGAATATGCCTGCTGTCAATCTGAAAAAAATAGAGCAAAATACAAAGGAAAATGATATTGTGATTGTGGCGGGAAAAATCCTCTCAGACGGAGAGTTGAGCAAAAAGATTACACTGTGCTCCTTTAATGCATCGGAGAGCGCCCTTGATAAAATTAAGGAAGCAAACTGCAAATACATTGGCTTTGATGAACTGATGAAATTAAAGAAATTGAATAATGTAAAGATAATGGCATGATTATGGTAATAGCAATAAATGGAGAAGGTTTAGTTCTGGGCAGGCTTGCAAGCTTTACTGCAAAGAAAATCTCTCAGGAAAACGTGGAAATCATAATTTACAATGCCAAAAAAATAGTTGTTTCCGGTCAGAAAAAAGACATTTTAAGAAGGTATCAGCAAAGAAGGAAAAAAGGAGATCCTATAAGGGGGCCTTTTTTTCCAAGAACATCTGTTGGCATAGTTAGGAGAGCTGTTAGGGGAATGCTTGGTCATACGAGTCCTAAAGGAAAAGCAAGATTTAAGCTTTTAAAAGTATATGAGAGAGAGGATTACGGCGATGCTAAGGATATAATCAAAGTGGAAGTAAAAACTGCAAAGGCATTGGAAAAATCAAAATACATGACAATCGGAAAATTAAGCCAGGAATTAGGATATTAAATGTAATTATGAAAAGAGAAAAAGTATTGATGACTGTGGGGAAGAGAAAAAGAGCAATAGCCAGGGCAGTATTTAAAAAAGGGAAAGGAAACATTATGATTAATAAAATTATGCTCGAGAACATAAATCCGGAACTGGTGCAGTTAAAGATAAAGGAGCCGGTTTTGCTTGCGCCGGAAGTGTTAGGAGCATATGATGTGTCTGTAAAGGTCAGAGGCGGCGGAAGAACCGGACAGGCAGATGCTGCACGTCAGGCAATAGCAAGAGGCATCGTGAAATTGTGCAAAAAAACAAAGGATATAGAAGAAATATACGATAAATACAATAAGAATCTTTTAGTTACTGATTCAAGAAGGAATGAGGTCAGCAAGCAATGCGCTTCTTCAAGAGGCCCAAGAAGGAAAATACAATTAAGTAAGAGATAATATGAAGATACCAAAAACAGTGAAGCGATTTTGTCCTTTCTGCAAAACAAACCATGAACACAAAGTCGCCCGTGTAAAAACAGGCGGTCGAAGAAAGACAAGTGCTCTTAAGGCAGGAAGCAGGTACAGGCTGAAAAAACTTCACAAAGGATATGGTGGTTCGCCTTACCCAATGATTGAGCACGGGACAAAATACGGCGCAAAAAAATCACAGAAAGTGCTTATTAAATTTACATGCAGTGTCTGTTCAAAGAGCCATCAGTCAAATATCGGAAGGGCAAAAAAATTTGAGATTTTGAAGTAATCCGCAGATTACACCCCAACTTTGACAGTTAGACGCATTTTCGACAAAAATCAATTAAAAATATGTTTTTTATTGAATTTTAGCATTCAAATAAGTGGATTTATAGTCAAAAACAAGCGATTATCACATAAATTCTATTGAAA
>Ga0164318_10002693_pt1 | contig 16589 bp, 10 predicted proteins | sample GuaBasSedimGuay9_FD_113734 | JGI IMG/M metagenome (GOLD analysis project Ga0164318, IMG submission 113734) | Subseafloor sediment microbial communities from Guaymas Basin, Gulf of California, Mexico - Guay9, Core 4571-4, 0-3 cm | ecosystem: Environmental > Aquatic > Marine > Hydrothermal vents...
CGCCCATATCCTGGCCGGACCGGGGGAGATCACCGCGGAACATATCGTCCTGGATGTGGCCGGGCCGGCTGCCGGCGGCCCGGATTCCGCCGGGAAGGATGATGACCTGAATCTGGACGACAACGCCCGCCGCCTGATCCGGACGGCCCTGCGCCGGACCGGTGGCAACAAGAGCGAGGCCGCCGCCCTGCTGGGAATCACCCGCCGAACGCTGTATTCTCGCCTCAAGCTGCTGGGTATGGAGCAGGAGGATTTCCGAGGTGGGTGACCCTATGGGTACACTTGAGGGTTCTGCGGAACCTGGACGTCATGACGGTGATGAACTCGTGGATGGTGTTTGTCCATATCCGACAACGGGTTGGAATTGTCGGGACCTGTAGGGAGAACCCTGGCATGAACCCTGCTCGAATCAGTCCAGGGCGACAGACAGCTAGACCCAGATAACGAAAGGTCTCCCGTGCACGACAGATCGAACCGGATCCATGCCTGCTTGCCGACCCTGTTGCTGGGCGGAATGCTGGTCTTTGCCGGGATGCTGCTGCCGGGAATCGGGAACATAAGCCCTGCCCAGGCCCAGGTGGACAACCGGGACGGGGTGGTGAATTTCATCGACCAGACTGCCGATCTTCTGGACTGGGCCGGGGATATCGTCCAGGAAAGCGGGAACCTGCAGGCGCGGCGCGTGCTCGACGAAGCCTGGCGCCTGCATGAACGCAGCCTCCACATGGTGGACCAGGGCCGACCGGACCCTGCCATGCCCGTGGCCCGGCGCGCACGGGTTGCGACCTATCACGCGGTGCGGTTGGCCAGGGAATCCCTCATCTACAACGAACGTTTCCAGATCATGGATGAACGTCATGCGGATCGCTGCCGGGTGCTCCAGGACAAGGCCCGCGCTTCCGGCAACGAGCGTGCCCTCGACCTGCTGCGCCGAGCGGAGAACCAGAGCCTGCGGGCCCGGGAGCAGTATCACCAGGGGGACGCCAAGCGGGCCTGCCGGATGCTGGAGCAGGTGGAGATGCTCCAGGATCGGGCGAGCAGCCTCCTGGGCATCGGGCCCGAATCCGGGAGACTCGAGGAACAGCTGGAGCGGACCGCCACCCTGATCGAGAGGGCTCATGAGATGCTGGGACCGGATCCGGCGCCCGCCAGCGAGGTTCTGCTGCATGATGCCGAAGCAGCCCTGGCCAAGGCCCGGGAGTTCCAGGACAGAGGCCGGCCTCAGCGCGCCCTGCAGCTGGGCGGGGTCGCCCGGCGCTTGGCAGACCAGGCGCTGGCGGGACCAGGTGACGATCCGGCGCCCGGGGAAAGCGCCCGGCGCCAGATCGACCGCTGGGACGGCCGGGCCATGCGCCTGAGGATCGGCCATGAAACCCCTTCTCAACCGGGGATGGAGGAATTGTTCCGCAAGGCGGAGAATCACCGGAGGCGGGCCGCCGTCCTGCTGGACGAGGGGAAACCGCTGATGGCCCTGCGCCAGATCAAGCTGGCCCATGATCTGCTTGACGAAGTGGAAAGGCGGTTGCGGTAAAGACCACGAACCTCATCAGGCAGGCTATCCTCCTGGTTTGCGCCCTGGGGACGGCCGCCATCGCCCAAGCCGCCGGGGGCGGCGCTCCGTCCCTGTCCTCAGGGTCGGCCGTTTGGCGTCCCCGGGTGGCGGCCGGTTACGAACTCTTCATCAATACCTATTCCCTGGCCGAAGACGACACCACCGAGACCATCGCCGAGGCCGCCTTCCTGGCGGGATTCACGGGCCGTTCGCGGGGAAATGTCCGGCGCAGATGGCGATTGACGGGGGAGGTGGGCGCCGGGACGGAGCTGTGGCGGGAGAGTCTCGGAGGGGATATCCGGTGGTTGGACTCCCTTGGGAACACCCGGTTGCGGATCAGCGGCGAGGGGCGTGGCCGGCAGTACCGCACCGACACGGCCTACGGTTTGAGCAGCGACAACCTGGAAGGACGCCTCGATGTGCGGGGGTATCCCCTGGCCACAGGAAGGATGAAACTGGAAAGCCGGGCCTGGATGAGCGGCCGGGATTACCGGATCCCCTCGACCCTGGAGCTCGACCGGCGGGAAGTCGGAGGCGGTCTGGCCGTGAGCGGGGGACGAACCGTTCGCCGGGCCTGGAGCCTCGGTGCCCGATTCTTCCGCCGCACCTATCCCGACTCGTCCGGTATCAACCGCGATACCGTCAGCATGATCGGAAGCTGGGACAACAGCGGAGGCGGGGACTCCCAGGTCAGGATCTATCACCGCACCGACCGTCGCACCGTGGCCGATGAATCCGCCCGGCCCTCGGCCTGGATCCACTGGACGGACCTGGACTTCGAGCAGCCGGTGGCCGCCGCCTCCTTGTTCCTGGAAATGCAGAACGAAGTCTGGCGCTACGACAGCGTTTCCCAGGCGTACAGGAATTCCTGGCGCACCTCGGGTCGCCTGGGCTGCAGCTGGGGCGACGTCCTGGGCACCCGGTGGCGGGCGGGATTCAGCGGCGAGCTGTTGCGCAACGATGACGACACGGAGTCCTATGACCAGTACGGGGTGCTGGGAGGCATGGAAACCTACGGAAGGCGGTTGACGGGTTCAATGCTTCTGGAATTCGGTCACCGTACTTATTCCGCGAGCGGAGATGACGAATTACCCTTGGACCCCGTATCCCCCGGTGACGGTGCGTTCGAGGCCGGTCCTTCGGATTTCAACTACTGGAAAATCTGGCTGACGGCCAACTGGAGTTTGACCGAGCACCTCGCCCTGGATCTGATGGCCAGTTACGAACCGGAGAACCACGGAGAGAAGACGGACGACACGACCCTGGGTTTTGCCAGCGTGCGCCTGGTCTGGAGACCCTGATCACCGGGGACGGGGTCGTCAGGGGGTCTGTTTGACGCGGTAGACCGCCGTGTTGTGTTCCACCAGGTCGTACTGGAAGAGCTGGACCAGTTCCAGCTTGTCGGCCAGGTTCTTCGGCAGGGGTTTCTGCAGGAGTGGATCCAGGGCCTTTCTTTGCGTATGGGCCACCAGGACGTTGACGATGAGATACCGGGCGCCGCTGTTCCGTACCCACGCGACTAGGGCCTCGGTGTTGTCCTCATCCGGCAGCCTGGTGAACCGGCAACCGGCCCAGAAACTGGTGTAGGGCTTGTAGGCTGCGATGATGGTCTTCTGCTGGACGCGGGGCCTGAGCCAGGTGCCGGCATCCTTGAGACCGTAGTAGGCCTCGGTGTCTTGCTCGACGAAGATCATGTCGTCCCGCGTCGCCTGGTAGAAGCCCCCCATGGCCAGCACGACCAGGACCGCCGCGGCCAGCGGTCGGCCGGTGCGGATCCTTCCCGCAAGATCTTTCCCCGCCAACCCCGCGCCCAGCAGGAAGAAGGGGACATAAGGCTGCCAGAACCGGGGCACCATGGGGTTGATGATCAACGGCACCGGCAACAGGGGGAGCAGCATCCAGAGCCAGCGGTTCCGGGCCCTGACCAGGCCCCAGCAGGCGAGAATCACCAGGGGCAGACCCAGCATGCCGGTCAGCAAAGGGGCCAGGGCGGTCAGGTTGTGCCGGATGAGGGCGAAATATTCGAACCCGGGATGGGCGCTCAGGCTCTGGCTCAGGGCCACATCCTTGCTGCTCAGACCCCAGGCGCCGGATGCAAGGCGGATGAAGACCAGGTAGGGCAGGATCGGCACCAGCAGGCCCAGGATCATGGTGCGCGGTGGTTTGCGGGTACGCCGGATCTCGTGCGCAAGCAATCCCACGCCGGCCAGGATCGCCTCGGGCCGGATGAGGTAGGTCAGGCCGAACATCAGGCCGGCGGATCCCTTGCGCCCCTTTTCGTACAGCAGCCACGAGACCAGCAACCCGCAGGCATAGGTCGTGTCCGACAGGTCGCCCTTGGACAGGATGAGGTTTTCCGGCAGCAGCGCCATGACGGTCATGCCCAGCAGGGCAAGAGGATAGCCCAGACGTCGCCTGAGCAGCCGGAAGGTCAGCAGCACCAGCAGGGTGCCGGCCACGACGTTGACGCCCTGGGCCGCGCGCAACAGGGCCATGGGATCGCTTCTGTCCAGCCACAGCAAAGGCACGGAGATCAGCAGGGGCCAGCCGGGGGGGAAACAGCTGAAAGGGGGGATGCCGTGGTCCAGCAGGTACCGCGCCTGCACCATGTACTCGACGCCGTCGACGGTGGGAAACTCGTTGGCGCCCGCCAGCCGGATGCGGATGACCAGGGCCAGTACGGCCAGGCAGGCAACCGGCAGCCACAGGAGAAAGGGCGGAGCATGACGGAGCCGGGAAACAGCGGAGGAGATGTTCGCATCGCCGTCGGGCATATCAGCGGAACCGCGGGCCGGGTTTGTAATGGGAGCCATGTCTATGTCCAGAGGTCTTGGCCTTGATATCCTGCACCTCGCTGTTGCCTGAGCGATTGCCGTGAAGCGATTGTCCTGCGGCAGATCATAGCTTGTCCGGGGTTTCTCTGCAAATGCCGTCAGGGGAATGTCCTATATGTAGGTCCTCGGTATGACAAGGGCAACGGAATTGGTATCATGTCGTAGCCGTGCCGGATATGCTGCGGCAGGCCGGGGTTCCCGGTCAAGGATGGAGCCATGAACGAGGATGGATAACGTGCTGAAGCTTACCCGCACCGGCCTGGTTTGCACCGTGATGATCGGGTGGGCGTTTTCGGCGGCGGCCGGCCGTGCCGTTGAGCACCCGGTCGCCGAACCTCCTCACCGTGCGCCTCATGTGTCCTGGTTGGAGGATGAACCGTGGCCCGCGGTCGTGACCCGCGCCCGGGCCGAGAACCGTCCCATCCTGATCGATTTCTGCGCCGATTGGTGCGGTCCCTGCAAGGCCATGGAGGCCATGGTCTACAACGAGGCCGAGGTCATCGCCGAACTCGAGGATGTGTTGACCTTCAAGGTGGATGTCGACAAGCCCCTGTACGACGAACTGGAGCGTGAGCTGGACATCACCCGCCTGCCGACCCTGGTCTACTGCGATGCGGACGGAACTCCGTGGGCTCGTTTCACCGGCTACGTCACGACCGACACCTTCCTGGTCCGGGTACGCCGCTGGAAGGAAGGTCTGAGGCGCGAGAACGAATTCCTGGCACGGCTGGAAGCGGCTCCCGATGATCCCCGGGTTCTGCTGGCGGCCTATATGAAGCGCAAACGGGAAGGCAGTCCGGAGGAAGCCGCGTCGTATCGGCATCGGTTGCTGAAGCTGACCGGAAGGACCAGGCGCCACGAGGCGGCCGAGGCGTTGATTTCCATCGCTACACAGGACATGTTGGCAGGCGCTGACGAGGACGCCCGGAACCTGGCACGCAGCATCGAAACCATGTTTCCCACCGACGGTCTGGATATGGACCGGGGTGTGCGCCGGGCCGACCTGGTTTCCCTGGGGCGCCTCGCCTCGTTGCAGGGCGAGTTGCCCGATACCCTCGGCCTGCTGGAAACCTACTCCCACATGATCGAGTTGGACCACGGTTGCATGGAGGCGTTGGAGGGGTTTGCCAGGACGGCCCTGGCGGCGGGAATTCGCCTGCCCCAGGCGACGACCTGCGCGTTGCGGGCGGCGATCCGCAGCGATGACCGTCCGGACCTGATAGCCCTGCTGGCGGAGTGCTATGAGCGGCGCAGCTTTCATGCGAGGGCCGTACGCTGGATGGAGAAGGCCGTGGCCGGGGAACCGGACAACCAGCGATTCAAGGATGACCTTGCACGCTACAGGAAGTCCTGTCCGCCCTGGTTGTTGACTTCTCCCTGACGCGGGAAGTCAATCAGGTCACTAAGGGAATACCTTATATAAAAGAGAGGACCGGCCTCGTATAACGCGACCGGTCCAACGGCATGTCGGTGGGGGATTGGAGGGAGATACCGACAAGCCGCGTGCCCTAAAAAAGGTGGTTCTTCAATCCCGTTGATCCAATATTAAAGGAATCCTGTGGGGTTGGCAATGGAAAAATTGAAAAAACGAAAAATTTTGAGATGTTTTCGAGATACTTTCCGTTTGTCTAATATGTAAGTGTAAAAATCAATCCTAAATCAGAAAATGATCTGAAAGAGGGAATAAGGCCATATTTCCAGCTTCAATAGGCTTTCCTCTCGATTTCGGTGATTGGAAAGCGCAGGGGAGACCACCGGCCTCCCCTGGATGAATTCCTGTTTTTTATTAAAGAACCCTTTAGGGCATTGCCTCGGCCATTTACCTCTTGTAGAGATAGTAGGCCAGGGGAATGACCACCACGGTCAACACCGTCGACAGCAACGAGCCCATCATCAGGCTGATGGCCAGGCCCTGGAAGATGGGGTCGAACACCATGACGAAAGAACCGGTGACCACGGTGCCGGCGGTCAGGGCGATGGGCAGGAAGCGCACCGCCCCCGATTCGATGACCGAATCCTCCAGGCTGAGTCCGTCCCTCAGACGCGCCTCGATGAAATCGATGAGCAGCACGCTGTTGCGCACCATGATCCCAGCCAGGGCGATCACCCCGATCATGGAAGTCGCGGTGAAGAAGGCGCCGAACAGCAGGTGACCGGGGATGATGCCCACCAGGGTCAGGGGGATGGGGATCATCATCAGCAGGGGCACCGTGAAGTTCTGGAACATGCCCACGATGAGCAGGTAGATGATCACCAGCACCACGGCGAAGCTGATGCCCAGGTCGCGGAACACCTCGTACGTGATGTGCCACTCCCCGTCCCATTTCATGGAGTAGTCGTCCTCGGTCTGGGGTTGGACCGTGTTGTACTTTCTGATATGGGTGCCGTCGGGCATGACCAGTTTGTCGATCTCCGGGTTCATGTCCATCATGGCGTACACCGGGGATTCCAGTTCCCCGGCCACGTCGCCGGTGACGTAGACCACGGACTTGAGGTTCTTCCGGAAGCGGCTCTTCTGGTTCAGGTCCTTCTCGACCTTCACCACGTCCGACAGGGGAATCAGGGCGCCGTCACGGCTGTAGATGTACAGGTCGCCGAGGCTTTCGGGGTCCGAACGGTCGGCGATGGGCAGACGCACGTTGATGGGCACGGGCTCGGCCGTGGCCTCCATGTGCGCCAATCCCTGATTGTAGCCGTTGAGCGCCACGCCGAGCGTCATGGCCACCTGCTGGGTGCTGACGCCGCGCACGGCTGCCCGGTCGGTGTCCACCGCCAGCTTGTAGCGGGTCTGGTCGTCCTCGACGTACCAGTCCACGTCCACCACGCCCGGCGTGGAGTCGAAGATCTCCTTGATCTTCCTGGCGGCGGCGACCCGGCCTTCGAAGGTCGGCCCGTACACCTCGGCCATCAGGGTGGACAGCACAGGGGGTCCGGGCGGGACTTCCACGACCTTGACCGCAGCGTCGTACTTGGCGGCCAGCTCGTCGATGGGGCCGCGCACCCGCTTGGCCAGGGCGTGGCTCTGGCCCTTGCGCTTGTTCTTGTCCACGAGATTGACCTGGATGTCGGCCACGTTGGGACCCTGGCGCATGAAGTAATGGCGCACCAGACCCGAGAAGTTCACCGGAGCCGCCGAACCGGCGTAGACCTGGTAGTCGGTCACCTCAGGCACGGTGGACAGGTAATCGCCGATCTCCCGCGCAAGCTGGGTCGTCGTCTCCAGGGTCGTGCCCTCGGGAGTATCGATGATGACCTGGAACTCGTTCTTGTTGTCGAAGGGCAGCATCTTGACCTGGACCGTCCTGGTGAAGAACAGGATTGTCGAGGCGGCCGTCAGCAGGGCGACGACCAGCAGGGCGAGGACACCCCGGCTCGGATGGACCACCAGGGGGCGCACGAGCCGGTTGTAGACCTGGTAGATCCTGGTCTGCTGCAGGCTGTAGCTGTCGGCCCCGGCACCCTCCAAGGTGCCGTCTCCCACCATGTCGTCCTTCCAGTGCTGCTTGGGCTTGAGCAGCCTCAGGGCCAGCCAGGGCGAGATGGTCAGGGCCACGAAGAGGCTGAACACCATGGCCAGGGAGGCCCCGATGGGCATGGGCTTCATGTAGGGGCCCATCATGCCGCGGACGAAGGCCATGGGCATCATGGAGGCGATCACCGTCAGGGTGGCCATGATGGTGGGGTTGCCCACCTCGCGGATGGCGCCCAGGGCCGTCTTCAGATCCCTCTTGCCCGCCATCTGGAAATGCCGGTGCATGTTCTCGACGATGATGATGGTTGCGTCGATGACGATGCCCGTCACCAGGATCAGGGCGAACAACGTGACCCGGTTCAGGGTGTAGCCCTGGATGTAGTAAACGAACAGGGTCAGGGAGAAGGTGGTGGGAATGGACAGGAAGATGATGATCGCTCCCCGCCAGCCCATGGCGAAGAAGACGACGATCACCGCCAGGAAGATGGCCGTGGCCAGGTTTCTGATCAGGTTGTGGGCCTTGTCGCGGGCGGTGGCGCCGTAGTTGCGGGTCACGGTGACGTGCACGTCGTCGGGCAGCAGCCGCGGTCTGAGCTTCTCGACCTTGGCCAGGATCGAATCGGCCACCCGGGTGGCGTCGCTGCCCTTGCGCTTGGCCAGGGAGATGGTGACCGCCGGATACTCCGAACCCACCGCGTAGGAGGGGGCGATCTGTTTCTGGACCGCTGCCGGTCCCAGCCCCATGAAGGTGTAGTTGTCGATCTCGCCCGGTCCGTCGGTCACCGCGGCGATATCCATCAGGCGTACGGGACGGCCCCCGAAACTGCCCACCACCAGGTTGGCCACGTCGTCGGCCGAACGCAGGAAGGTGCCGGTCTCGACCAGGAACTGGTTGTTGTCGTCGGCGAAGCTGCCCGAGGGCAGGTTCTGGTTCTGCATCTGCAGGGCCGGCAGGATGGCCAGGGTCGTCAGGCTGAAGGCGGCCATGCGCTGGGGATCCAGTTCGACCCGCACGGTGCGCGGGCGGCCGCCGATGATCTGGCTGACCGAGACGTCGGTGATGTCCATCAGCTCGTTGCGCAGCTCGCCGGCGATCTGGCGCAGCTGATACCCGTCGTAGTGATCGCTCCACAGGGTCAGGGCCATCATGGGCACGTCGTCGATGCTGCGTACCTTGACCAGGGGCGGCTTGATCTCCTGGGGCCAGAGGTCGGCGTTGCAGTAGACCTTGTTGGCGATGCGCGTCAGGGCCTTGTCCTGGTCGGTGCCCACGAAGAAGCGCGCCGTGACCATGGTGAAGCTGGGATAACTGGCCGAGTAGACGTACTCGACACCCTCGACCTCCCCGATTTTCTGCTCCAGGGGACGGGTGACGATGTTCTCGATCTCCTGCGGGCTGGCCCCGGGCATCTGCACCATGATGTCGATCATGGGCACGACGATCTGGGGCTCCTCCTCGCGCGGGGTCAGGGACAGGGAGAACAGACCCAGCAACAGGATGGCGATGATCAGCAGAGGGGTGATCTTCGAGTTGATGAAGACCGACGCGATCTTGGCCGAGAAACCCAGGCTCGGTTCCTCTTCCGGGACCGGCGGCAGGGGCGGTTGACGCTGATCCATGTTACTTCACCACCTTGTCGCCCTCGGCCAGGGGCTGTTGCGATGTGAGCACGACGGTTTCCCCGCCCTGGAGGCCTGACAGCGCGGCGAAGGCGTCGCCGTAGGCCCGGCCCAGGCGGATCCAGCGCAGATGGGCGGTGTCGTCGTCCCTGACCAGCCACACGCCGGTCAGCTGGCCCCGGCGCACCACGGCCCGGCCGGGAACGAGGATGTTGGTGACCGAGGGGCCCTCCAGGATGACCCGGGCGAACATCCCGCTCTTGAGGCGCTGGTCGGGGTTGGGAATGACGGCCTCGATGTCGTAGGTGCGGCTGCCCGGGTTGGCCGTGGGGATGATCCGGGTTATGGCCACGTCGTAGACCGCGCCGTCCAGGGATGTCACATCGACCTTGACGGGGTCTCCCACCTTCAGGTCGGGAATGTCCTTCTCGCCCACGTGGGCGACGACCTTCATGGTGGTGACGTCCTCGAGGATCAGCAGGGGCATGCCCGGGTTGGCCATGTCTCCTTCCTCGATCATCTTGCGCCCCACGATGCCGTCGGCCGGCGCGGTGATGTCCAGGTAGCTGAGGTGGACGTTGACCTCGCGCAGGCCCGCCTCGGCCATCTTCAGGCCGGCGGCGGCGCGGTCGCGCCCGGTCAGGACGTCGTCCAGCTGCTGCTTGGAGACGGACCTGTCATCATAGAGGTTCTGGAAGCGGGAGGCCATCTTCTCGGCGTTGGCCAGCACGGCCTTGGCCTCGGCGATGCCGGCCTCGGCCTGGGCCTTCTTGGCCTGCAGGTCCGTATCGTCGATGCTGATCAGGGGAGATCCCTTGTGGACGAAGTCCCCCTCGTTCACGTGGATCTTCTTCACCCAGCCCATCATGCGGGTCGAGATCATGATGGATGTTTCGGCTTCCAGACTGCCGGTGGCTGTCATTTCCATGGGTGCCTCGGCCACCCGGATGACGGACGTTTCGCACTGCACCTCCTTGGGAGTGGAGGCATTGGTTTCCGAGCTGCGGGTGCAGCCGCCCAGCAGGGTCAGGCCGCCGAGGGCCAGCATTGCCGCGGCGGGAATCATCGCGCGCAGGGGAATACGGCTTGTCGTTGCCATGAAGGAGAGCCTCCTGTGGTTAGCGATCCTGTGCAGGGTCGGCGGCCGGGGTGTCGTCGTCGAGGATGTCGGCGCCGACGGGAACCGCGGCCATGTATTCGAGATTGGCCAGGCCGACCTGGTAGTCGTGCAGGGCCTGGACGAGGTTGCCTTCGGCCATGGTGGCCGCCGCCTGGGTGTCCAGGAGGTCAACCATGCCGGCCAGGCCTTCCCGGTACTGGTTGGTGACGATGCGCAGGCCTTCCCGCGCCGCTTCCACGGCGTCCCGAGCCACCTGCACCTTGTCGTAGGCGGACTTGAGATTCAGCCAGGCTTCGGTGGCCTGGACGGAGGCCTGACGCGTCTCGAAATCCAGCATGTGCTGGGCGGCGCGCTTCTGGGCGCGGGCCTTCTTCAACTCACCGATGTTCTGCAGGCCCTTGAAGATGTCCCACGTGGCGTACACGCCCAGGGTCCAGCTGTCCGCGTCGTTTCCGAACAGGTTGTCCAGGCTGTAGTAGTCCTTCTGCAGGCTGAGGTTCACATGGGGCAGCATGGCCCCGCGGGCCACGCCCACCATCTTGCCGGCGGCCTCGGCCTCCTGGCTCCTGGCGGCCAGGTCGGCCCGGGCCAGGGAGGACGAGGGATCGAACCGGGCAGGAGGAGCATCCACCGTCTCCGCTTCCAGGGCAGTATCGGTGGCCAGGGGCAGATCCGTGTCCACGGCGGTCAGCAGCTTGATGTACTGGCCGGCCACCGTGACCATGTTCCGGACCTCGATCAGACGCTGCTGGAGGCCGCTGAGATAGACCTTGGCCTGCAGCAGATCCGCCTCGGTGGCCATCTCGTTGTCCACCATGGACTGCGCCTGGCGGACATGGCCTTCGGCCGAGGCCACCGCGGATTCCATCACCCGCTCGTAGGCCTCGGCCAGCGCCAGTCCCTCGTAGGCCTGGACGGCCCTGAGGGCCACGGTCTCGCCCGCCCGCTTGTGCTTGAGGGAAGCGGCGCGGCTGGCCGCGTTGGCGGCTTGCTTGCCGAACAGCCCCATGCCGCCGTTGAAAAGCGGCTGCAGGAGCTGAAGACGGGTGATGTGCTGGTTGATCAGGCCGGGGTCGTTCAGCAGGACGGGGTTGAAGTCCATCTGGGTGACCTTACGGTTCTGCAGCTTGAAGCCGAAACTGCTCAGGGCGTCGTCGGTGCGCAGGAAGAATTCGCCCAGTTGCAGCTGGGGCAGAAATCCCCTCCAGGCTCCCTCGGCGTCGGCGGCGGCCGCATCGCGCATGGCGGACGAAGCCGCAAGCATCTCGTTGCGGGCCAAGGCAGTGCGGAGGATCTTGTCCTTGGCGACGAAGAGGGTATCAGAGCGCACGACTCCGATGCTGCCAGCGTCGGCTGTGGGTTGCTGGTCCGAGGCGATGGCTGTTCCGGTCGCCGTTGCAACCAGGGCCAGCATGGTCAATGTCGCGATTCCTTTGCGGATCATGTTCGACCTCTCCTGGTTAGGAAGAATCACGGTCGGTGTCGGGGACTCCCAGTTTGCGCAGGATCGTGGCCATCATGCACCACTTCGTCAGACCGCTCTGGAAGAGGTTGACCCCCACGAAGACGGTGAACCAGACCCAGTTCGGATGGACGTAACGGGCCAGAGCCAGGCTGCCCACGATCATGAGCCCTGCAATGATATGGATCAACCTGTCGACAGTCATGTAGCGAAGTCCTCCTTGGGCGTTTGCACCGGCTTTCCGCCCGGAAAGCCTGTCTTCAAATCCAATAGCTGCGAATATTATAAGATGACGGGTTGTTTGTCAAGTTCAGAAAAGCATACTCCTTGACAAGAATATAGGGGATGGAAAGATTGTGCAATTTCCAAGGCAAAACAATAATTTCCCGCCGGATTTGTGGCGGCGTGTCCTGGCTGATGATAGTCTGGAGTGGCCATTGCCCGGTCGAGTCGGCCGTTCACCAAGGAGCAATCCTGATATGCCGGACCAGCGACAGCTTCTCATTGCGAGTCCACGGGGGTTTTGCGCCGGTGTCGAGCGGGCCATCGAGGTGGTCAACCGGCTGCTGGAAATTCACGGCGCTCCTCTGTACGTGCGGCGTGAGATCGTCCACAACAAGGCCGTGGTGGAGGATTTCCGTGCGCGCGGGGTGGTCTTCGTCGAGGAACTGGACCAGGTTCCGGACGGGCAGGTCGTGGTGTTCAGTGCTCATGGTGTTTCTCCTGAAGTCAGGGCGGAAGCCGCCGAGCGGGGACTGCGGGCCATCGACGCCACCTGTCCCCTGGTGACCAAGGTCCACCAGGAAATCGTGAGCCACGCGGCCGAGGGTTTCCAGTTGATACTCATCGGTCATGCCGGACATGACGAGGTGCTGGGCACCATGGGAGAGGCCCCGGACCGCATCACCCTTGTGACCAACGTGGATGACGTGGCGGCCCTGGATTTCCCACCCGGGGTACGGCTGGCCTATGCCACCCAGACCACCTTGAGCGTGGATGAGACGACGGAGGTCGTCGAGGCCCTGAAGGAGCGCTTCCCGGGGTTGCTGGAGCCCCGCAAGAGCGACATCTGCTACGCCACCCAGAACCGCCAGGACGCGGTCAAGGCCCTGGTGAAGACGGGGATCGGGCATCTGCTGGTGGTAGGATCCAAAACGAGCAGCAACAGCCGTCGGCTGTGCGAGGTGGCGGAGAACCTGGGCGTGGGGTCCTCCCTCATCGACGGGGTGGCCGATATCCGGATGAAGACCATCAGGACCATCCCGATGGTGGGGTTGACCGCAGGAGCCTCCGCTCCGGAACATCTGGTCCAGGAAGTGGTGGATTTCCTGCACGGGGAGGGCTGGGAGCCGCGGGAAGTCGTAACCCTCGAAGAAAATATCAACTTCAGTTTGCCTAGTGAGTTACTTGGAAAACAATAATTTGTGCCCATATCTATGAAGATTTGCAGAAAATGGTTTTGACAGGAACCTGTTGACCGTTTATCATCAAAAAGTTAGCAGGATATCGTGCCACTAGATCCTGAGCCCGCTACCGGGAAATGCCGGTTGGCTACTGTGAGGTCACAGGAATGGAAAAAAAACTGTATGAAATGCAGGCTGAGCTTTGCAAGACCCTCTCCAATCCCAAACGGCTGGAAATCCTGGATATCCTGAGGGAGCGCGAGGAGATCTCGGTCAACGACCTGGCCGAACTGCTGGAGATTCCCAAGGCCAACACCTCCCAGCATCTGGCGGTGTTGCGCCAGGCAAGGGTGGTCAACACGCGCAAGGACGGCATCAACGTCTATTACAGCCTGCGCTCGGACAAGATCTCCGAGGCCTGCGCCATCACCCGGCAGATTCTGCTGGAAAGACTGGAAGACCAGGTCAACCTTTCGGACCTGATCAAGAAGAGCCAGACCTGAGTTCCGTCAAGCGTCGAGGGTTTCCGCCAGACGATCCACCAGGAGGTGGATCGTCTGCTTTTCCAGGGATCCGGACCTCAACCAGGATTGTGAATCGATAAATAAATTACGGAGGATTTCGTCAGGCGACATGGGGGAGCCGGGGTCGAGATAATCATGATCCAGGAGATAATCCTCGAGCTGAGCGATGGAGCTTTGACGCAGTCCGGACACCCGTTTGTTCTTCAAGGCTGCCACGAGATCGGCTCCCTTGCCGTGCACCTCGGCGAGGCATTCCATGATCTCATCGAATTTCGTGGATTTTCGGACCGGGCTGTTTTCCAGCACCTCCCGGGTAACCCGCGGCGGCCGACCGCGCCTCCACAGCACCAGGAATCTTTCCCAGACGGTGACCCGGTCATTCAGGTTCCTGGACTCGGGCCCGGTGATGATGCCGGCCTCGGTCAGGCGGGCCCCGTCGGTGTGCCAGTGCCCCACCGTGCCGACACCGGCCAGCAGCAGGCGGTGCAGCAGAGGCAGGTCGTCGGCCAGCAGGTAGAAAAGGTGAAGGTTGCCGGGGGCGTCCCAGGTTCGTGGTCGCGGCACGCCCAGTTCCCTGGCGTATCGGGCCGGAGTCATCCCGGCGGGGTCGGGCGGCAGGTACTTGTCCTGCTGATCCGGATTCCAGCCGGCCAGCACCGCGGGCGAGGCCGCCTCGCCCAGCGTACGGATGGCGGCCAGGTCTATGACATGGGCTGCAGGCAGTCCATGCTCCTGCAGGGTCTGGTTCCAGGCAGCGACCTCGTCGGGCCGGGAGCAGAGGTAGAACAGCTGCAGGCCCTGCTTTTCGGCCAATCGACCCAGTCCGGCCACCGCCGCGGTGAAACGCTCCGGGTCGCTGGCGGTCAGGACATCGTCGAGAACCAGCGGGGGATGGTCGCCCCCGGTCTGGGCGGCCAGGAAGCCCATGCGCACCGCGAGAAAGAGCTGGGTCCTGGTCCCGGTGGAAAGCTGTGCGCAGGAAAGGTCGTGCCCCGATTCCTCGTCGTGGACCGTGAACAACGGCCCGTCCTCGCCCCCCTGGTCGCAGAGCAGGCGGTAGGCCTGACCGGTGATGGCTCGCAGGTTCTCGTCCGCCTGCGCCAGGGCCGCCGGACGGGTGGCGGCCTGGTACTCGGTAGTGATGTCATCCAGGAGCATGATGCCCAGCCTGGTCTCGACCTCCAGTCGTCTTGCCGCCGCCAGCCGGTCCCGTGCGGATGCCGCCCGGGCCAGGGCCTGCTCGAGATCGTGTCCCTTGCCTGCTGTCCGGATCTCCTGTTCGAGGCTGCCGATCTCGCGGTTGATGCTGCCGCTGGCGGCCGCCAGGTCCTTTTCGGCCTGAATCCGGCGAGCCAGTTCGTCGGAGGCCAACACCTCGAGTTGTTCGTCGGGGAAATATTGCGGGGCTTCGGCCAGGATGCCTTCCAGTTCCTGCAGGTCCTTCGTCAAGGCGTTGACGTCGTTTTCCAGCCGGAGGTATTCCGGTTTTGCCGCGAGCAGCCGCTGCAGATCCCGGTCCGTGGCCGTCCGGGGATCCAGGGCGAATGGGCCCAACAGGCCGTCGATCTCCTGTTCGAGCCGCCGGCACGAATCGTCCAGCTCCCGCAGGTTCTGCTCGGCTGACCTGATGCGCTCCTGCAGGTCCTGGGTATCGGACCATGTTTGCCTGAGCCGGGCCAGGGCGGCGCGGGCGGTGGCGACATCGTCGATCTCCTGCTGGTGGAGTTCCGCCAGCAGGGCGTTGAAGGCGGTTCGGGCCCGGCTCCATTGGTTGTCGGCGGCGGTGGCCGCGTCTCGGGCCCGATCCTGTTGATCCTGTCGTTCCAGCCTCGTTCGGAGGCGTTCCAGCAGCAGCGGACCGCTGGGATCATCCAGGTTGAGATCCAGGCCGGCTTCGTCCATCAGCCGCTGGAGCCCGATGCGAGCCTGGTCGCAGCGGGATTGTTCATCGCGCAGCCGGGCGGCGGAGGATGATCCCGTTTCTGCGGGGCGGTGGGTGGATCGCCACCAGGTAAGCAAAGCCATGATGACGCCGCCGCCGGCCATTCCCAGGGCCAGGACCGCGTCGTGCCGTTTCAACCAGGTGAGAAGAGCCGCGACCAGCAGGACGCCGCCGCCGGTGAGGATTCCCGCCCAGGAAGTCGGCCCGGCGAGCCGGGCCCGATCCGCCCGGACCTCGCTCAACGCACGCACGCGGACCAGGGAATCGAGGTAACGTCCCCAGGTATCCATGATCCTGTTCAAGACGGCCGGTTCCAGGCGACCCGCGGCCTCTGTCCCGCCGGCGGCTTCCCCGGCATCGGATTCCACGTCGCGGGCGGACGATGCCGCCAACCGGTCCAGGGCCGCGTGGGCTTCGGTTCGCTGGACCTCGGTCGTCTGCAGGACATCGAGGCGACTCTCGAGTTCGGCCTGCACGGCGGGGATGCCCCGGTCGGGAAGCGGTGGCGTTGTCTTCATGGTCCGGCGATCGGTTTCGAGCCGACGTTCCAACTCGCTCTTGCGCCGGTACTTGGCGGCCATGTCCTCGCGCAGACCGCGCAGACGCTCGGGGTCCTCGTCCCTGATATCCCTGAGGCCCGCAGGCAGGGCGGCAAGCTTC
>Ga0164318_10002694_pt1 | contig 16585 bp, 15 predicted proteins | sample GuaBasSedimGuay9_FD_113734 | JGI IMG/M metagenome (GOLD analysis project Ga0164318, IMG submission 113734) | Subseafloor sediment microbial communities from Guaymas Basin, Gulf of California, Mexico - Guay9, Core 4571-4, 0-3 cm | ecosystem: Environmental > Aquatic > Marine > Hydrothermal vents...
AATCTCGCCGCAAATTTTGATCTATGCAGTTTTTTTCTTGATGTTCATTTTTTCTCTTTCGGGAACCTTTGCCGGTGTTTCATATACTGATATCCTGGGAAAATCACTTGCGGTACAGCAGCGCAGTCAATTTTTCGTCAACCGGCAAATTTTCACCAGTGTGGCTTTTCTGGTCTCTGCACCGATTTCACGTTGGGTGCTTGGCTGTTCCACATATCCATACAATTATGCCTGGATGTTCGGGCTGGCTGCTGGATTGTTATTTGTCGCCTCGTTTGGATTTTGGGCTATCGATGAACCCGACGTGATGCCAGCTAAAGATGCCCACTCTTTTTTTCAAGTATTACGGGAAGTCCCCAAACATTTGCGCGAAAATCCACCCTTGCTCCATTATATTCTTCTGGTCAATCTGACCGGTTTCGGACTCACTTCAATGCCATTTTATGTTGCCTATGCCAGTCACCATTACGGCTTGACTGGAGAGCAGATTGGTAACTATCTCATCGTCCAAGTCTCCGGTATGATTCTATCAAGCTTTATCTGGGGAAAGCTGGTGAAGAAATTTGGTTTCCGCGGGGTTGTCCGGGGGTGTATTTTTTGTGGAACGCTGCTTCCTTTGCTGCTTTTATCCCTTTCAGGAACACCATTACCGATATTTCTAAGCGTGTTTTTCCTGATGGGAGTGACGATCTCAGCCAGGAGAATTGCTTTTGAAGGGTTATTGATTGAAATTTCGACCAATACCAATCGCGCCCTCTATCAAGGGGTTATTGGAACGACCAGTTTGACAGTAGCGTTATTTCCTCTGCTTGCCGGGGGACTGATTTTGTGGATTGGTTATACCCCGGTATTTCTGATCGTTTCCCTTCTGGTTGCCAGTGCCTGGTTTACTGTTTCCAGGATTGTCTCCAACTCTGATCTTTAAGCTGACCGAATCGGCCGGTTTATGTTATATCGATAACTGTCTACTTGAACCATTTTTCACAGAGATCTGTATCCCTTATGTATAAAGAGTATTTTGGTCTTAAAGAGGATCCATTCTCGATTGCTCCTGATCCTCAGTTTCTCTATATGAGTGAACGGCATCGCGATGCTTTGGCTCATTTAATTTATGGGACGAAAGCCGACAGCGGTTTTGTGCTGTTGACTGGAGAGGTTGGAACAGGAAAAACCACTATTTGTCGTTGTTTACTCGGGCAGATTCCAGAAAAAGCGGAAATCGCATTTATCCTTAACCCCAAGTTGAGCGTGGCTGAATTGTTGGCAACAATCTGTGATGAATTTGGGATCAGCTACCCGAAAGAGAATTATAGCATTAAGGTTTTTATCGACTTACTTAATGGCTACCTCCTTGATCTTCATGGTCAGGGGAAGCAGGCGGTCTTAATTATTGATGAAGCGCAAAATTTAAGTGTGGATGTGCTTGAGCAGATTCGCCTGCTGACAAATCTGGAAACCGACAAGCACAAATTATTACAAGTGATCATGCTGGGCCAGCCTGAGCTTAACCAAATATTGGAGAGTACAGAACTGAGACAATTTTCCCAGCGGGTCACCGCCCGCTATCATTTGGAACCTCTTTCCAGGAATGAGATAGCAGGCTATGTAAAGCATCGATTGTCCGTCGCCGGAGTGGAGCGTCCCCTTTTTCCAATCAAGACAGTCAATAAACTCTATCACTTGTCCGGTGGGGTGCCGCGCCTGATTAACATACTCTGTAACCGGGCATTACTGGGAGCCTATGTCAAAGGGGAGCACATCGTTGATACGACCCTTCTTGCTGAGGCGGCCAGTGAGGTCTTTGGGAAAAAGAGTCAAACCTCTTCTGCTGAAAAGAAGATTGGCCCATTGTTACTCATGACATTTCTCGGTTTGATTCTGATTTTTGGCATCATTTTTTTAGTTTTACTGATTAAGCAGCCTACCGTTGGGGATATGACGAAAGCAAAAGTTGCTCTGGCAGAAGTTGAAACAATCTTGCCCGATTCAGGGGCGCAGAAATAATGGATACCAAGCGATGTCATTTATTCTTGAAGCGCTGAAAAAATCAGAAAATAAGAACCGCAAAGAGAATGGACAGTTGCCCCGGTCGATTCATGAACCGGTTTCGAAGAAAAATAGCAGATCTCGGACCTGGGTATTGGGTTTCTCTCTTCTCCTTATTGTGAATGCGGTTGTGCTGCTTTGGTTTTTTGGCCCCTGGCACCCATCGTCCCCTGCACCGACCGATAAAAAACCACTGGAAGAGGTGACAGCAAATCAACATCCTGTCACTAAATTATCACCATCCAGAAAAGCTGCCAGCAGTAACTCACTCTCCGCAGATCGTCAACAGCCCGCAAAAATGGCTTCACAGCCTGTTATAAACGCACAGAATGAGAATAAAATTTACGCTTTTGGCCAACTTCCCATTTTGATTCAAAAAAGAATTCCCGGCTTAAAAATGTCACTCCATGCGTATAACCGGGATAATGGCAGTGCCAGTATGGTGCAGTTGAACGATAAGATTTTGCGCGAAGGGGAGATGGTGACCGATAAAATCCGTCTTGAGCAGATCACGGCAGCAGGTGTGGTTCTCTATTATGACGGTTACCGGTTTTTATTGCCTCGGCGGGGAAATTAATAACGGGTTGGAAGTTCTTCGGTACAAGCTCTCTGAATTTCAGGGGCTCATAGCCGTTCAGCAGCTTGAACAGCAACCGGTTTTTTTCGACACAGCAGACACATTTGTGGCACAGGGTGCTTGGTTGGATCCGTTGTCAAGATGGTTATTTAATCATCTGATTAGGCAGGAACAATACCAGATCGGGGAAAATTGCTAATAGAACTACCATCAGGATCATGATAATCAGCAACCTGTCTGGAAGGGACTGACCTCAGGTCTGTCTCCGGTCTTTTTACTTTTCGTGCGGATCTACCTGGCAAAGGCGAGTTCCAGCTGAAACAGTCGACCCCTCTTCTACCTCTACGCTGGTGACAACCCCCTCAATCGGGGATCTGATTTCATTCTCCATTTTCATCGCTTCAAGAATAATCAACACCTCGCCCTCCTTAACGGTGTCTCCCGGTATTTTCAGAAGTTTCCAGATATTTCCAGCCATCGGGCTCTTGATTTCCTGCCGTTTGCCTCTCCCGCCAGTAAACTTCTCAGCCAGTTTTTTCTTCTTTTCGTCAATGATCTGGATATCAAAATGGTCATCCTTGAGCATCACCGAATAGATATCGTTGTCGATCTCATCGACATCAACCTCGTATGATTGATGGTCGATAATTAAGGAATAGATGTTTTCCTGAGCTTTGAAACAATCGACCTGGTAATCTTCGTCGTTAATCCGCACACAGTAAACACCGGACTTGGACTCTTCGACTTTGACCCGAAAATCTTCGTCCTTGAAAGTTGCGATATAAGCCATCGGCATTCCTCCGTTAACGGTTATTGTGAGAACGTATGCGACCGGACAGTTTCCACGGATTTAAGCCGCTGCTGTCTTTATCTGTAGTTTTAACCATCCGGGTATTCTGCTGATCGACGCGGAACGCTTTGATGGCTGCGCCGATCATGGCGACCTTCTCATCTGAATGTTCCCGAACCGCATCCTCCATATTAAACTGGGTGTCAATGAAGTCGGTGTCGAAATCACCACTGATAAAATGTTCATTCTGCATGACCCGCGCATGGAAAGGGATGGTGGTTTTGATCCCCTTGACGATGTACTCGGACAGCGCCCGACGGCAACGAGCGATAGCGTCCTCGCGGTCGCTCCCCCAGACTACCAGCTTGGAAATCAGGGGGTCATAGTAGATCGGCACCTCAAAACCTTCATACATCCCCGATTCATCACGAATACCAGGGCCTCCTGGGATACGCAGACCGATGATCTTGCCGGGAGTGGGGAGAAAGTCGTTATCTGGATCTTCGGCAGAGATACGACACTCGATGGCGTGGCCGCGCAGCTTGACATCTTCCTGTTTGATCGTCAGTTCCAGGCCGGCGGCGATACGAATCATCTCTTTACACAGGTCGATGCCCGTGACCATTTCTGTGACCGGGTGTTCAACCTGCAGCCGGGTATTCATCTCCAGAAAGAAAAATTCCCTCGACTCCCCCGAAACAATAAACTCTACGGTACCAGCACTGTCGTAGTTGACGGTACGGGCGGCATTCAATGCCGCTTCGCCCATCCGTTTCCGCATCTCTTCATCGACAACCGGACTCGGAGCTTCTTCAAGAACCTTCTGATGACGGCGCTGGATGGAACATTCGCGCTCACCAACATGGATCATGTTTCCATGTTTATCACCGAGGACCTGAATTTCGATATGTCGGGGGCTTTCTATGTAGCGTTCCATGTAAATCGCATCGTCGTTAAAAGACTTGATCGCCTCGCTTTTGGTGGCGCGAAAAGCGTCCAATAAGCCTTCGGGGTTGTCAACCTTACGCATCCCCTTGCCACCACCGCCAGCTGCAGCTTTAAGCATCAGGGGGTAGCCGATCTTTGCGGCCCATTCCTGGCAATGCTCTTCGTTGAGCAAATTTTCTTTCATCCCCGGAACCAGCGGAACATTCATCTCGGCCACGGCAACCCGGGAGCTGGTCTTGTTGCCCATGATCCGGATGGCCCGGGTATTGGGGCCGATAAAAATGATGTCGTTCTTGACGCACAATTCGGCAAAATCGGCATTTTCTGAGAGGAAACCGTAGCCCGGGTGAATGGCATCAACCTTAGCTTCTCTGGCAACATCAATGATCTTATCCATCACCAGATAGGACTGATTCGAGGGTGCTGGCCCAATACAGTAGGCTTCATCTGCCACCCGGACATGAAGACTGGCGCGATCCACTTCAGAGTAGACAGCCACGGTTGTGATACCAAGCTCTTTGCAGGCCCGAACCACCCGAACGGCAATTTCACCGCGATTAGCAATCAAGACTTTTTTGAACATATTGTCAACTCCTCCAAGAGAAAAACTTGATTAAACTGTTTGGTTTCAAGCTGGTGGAAAGATAAGTCTAAAGTGGAATATTGCCGTGCTTGCGAGGCGGATTGCTATCCCGCTTATTCTTCAACATCTCCAGGGCCCTGATCAGCTTGGGTCGAGTTTCTGCTGGATCGATAATTTCATCAATATACCCCAGCTCTGCCGCATTATAGGGGTTGGCAAACTTGTCACGGTAATCAGCTACCAATTCGTTACGGGTCGCTTCCGCGTCCTTTGCTTGAGCCATTTTATTGCGATGAATAATGGTGACGGCTCCTTCCGGACCCATAACAGCGATTTCGGCAGTGGGATAAGCAAAAATGTAATCGGCGCGGATGTGTTTCGAATTCATGACACAATAGGCTCCCCCGTAAGCCTTGCGGGTAATGACCGTGAGTTTGGGAACGGTTGCCTCGGCCATGGCATAGAGCAGCTTGGCTCCATGTTTGATAATCCCGCCCAACTCCTGCTGGACTCCCGGCATGAATCCGGGAACGTCCTCAAATATGACCAGTGGGATATTGAAAGCATCGCAGAAACGGATGAACCGGGCTCCTTTCATGGAAGAGTCGGAGTCCAAAGCTCCGGCCAGGAAGTTTGGCTGGTTGGCAATAATACCGACCGGGCGCCCATTCAGGCGTGCAAAACCGATCAGAATATTCTTGGCGTAGTGTTCCTGAACTTCGAAGAAATACTGATCATCCACCACAGCTGTGATGACTTTTTTCATGTCATAAGGGATGTTGGGATTGACGGGAACCACATCCTTCAGGGTAGGTTCGCTGCGGCTGGGGTTGTCGCTACAGGCCTTGAGGGGCGGATCTTCCTGGTTGTTGAGAGGGATAAAGGAGAAGAGTTCGCGCAGCAGCAGCAAACAGCCTTCATCATCATCGCAAGCGAAATGAGCCGTTCCCGAGGTCTCGTTATGGGTCATGGCACCACCGAGTTCCTCTTTGGTCACTTCGTCCTGAGTCACGGTTTTAATGACTTCGGGGCCGGTGATGAACATGTGGGACGTATCGCGGACCATAAAGATGAAATCGGTAATGGCTGGAGAGTAGGCTGCCCCACCGGCGCAAGGGCCCATGATGGCGGAAAATTGGGGAACAACGCCGGAGGCCATGACATTGCGCAGAAAAATATCGCCATAGCCGGCCAGAGCTTGCACTCCTTCCTGGATTCGGGCACCACCCGAGTCATTCAGGCCAATGACCGGAGCCCCCATTTTCATTGCCATATCCATAATTTTACATATTTTTTCGGCGAATGCTTTGGATAGGGAACCGCCGAAAACACTGAAGTCCTGAGCAAAGATATAGACCAGACGATCATCAATCATACCGTAGCCGGTCACAACACCGTCGCCTGGGACATGCTGCTGGTCCATCCCAAAATTAGTACAACGGTGAATGACAAATTTGTCTGTTTCTTGAAAGGAGTCATCGTCAAGGAGAATATGAATACGTTCACGGGCGGTAAGTTTTCCCCCTTGGTGTTGCTTTTTGATACGAGTTTCACCGCCGCCGAGTTCTGCTTCGGCATTGCGCTTCTCCAACTCAGCGAGTTTCTCTTCAATAGTCATTATTGACTCCTCTTGATCTGAGATTATTCTAGAAAGTCTCAAGTTTGTTTTTGTTATTTAAATTTCAACTTTTTCGCGTTAGAGTAAGAATCAAAATTCAATAATGAGGTGAACCATGACCAAAAATAAACCAATCAAAACGACAGTGCCAACGTCCCTTCCATCAACCAAATCAGCAGATAACTTACGCATTGTCACTTCTGCTCATCTCGCTGCCTCCTATCCTGAATTGTCGGAATTCGAGTTCGGGCTCATCATTGCATCCAATGCTTTCCGGAGTTGGCTTATCCGCTGTATGAATGCCGCTGGTGCCAAAGATATGGCGGTGCTTGATGTTTTGATCCTGCATCATGTCACCCATCGAGACAAAGAAAAGCGTTTGGCCGATATCTGCTTCATTTTGAACATCGAAGATACCCATGTCGCCTCCTATTCCCTGAAAAAACTGGTCGCTGCCGGTCTGGTACGGAGCGAAAAGAAGGGCAAGGAGATGTTTTATTCGACAACACCCGAGGGGACAGCTCTGTGTAACCGCTATAAAGAGGTGCGCGAGAACTGTCTGGTTTCCAGTTTTTCAAAAACTGGAGATGAAAAAAAACAACTGGCTGATATGGCCAAGTTTCTTCGCAATCTTTCCGGACTATATGATCAGGCTTCCCGCGGTGCATCGTCCTATTAAATAATCAATCGCTAGCAGCTTGTCGGACTATCAATGACCTGGCTGCTAGAGATCAGCTTCCAGCAGTGTCGAGATAGAACAGCCCATCTCTTCCAACCTTTGTCTGACTTTTGTCGCTGTCTCGACCGCATGTATATTGTCGCCATGAACGCAGATACTGTGAAACGAGGTTGGCAGGTATTTGCCGTTGATGCTGACAATTCCTTTTTGCTCGACCATGCGCTGTACATGGGCAACACAGTCAGTACTGTCATGGAGCACTGCTCCAGGCTGGCTGCGAGGAACCAGGTTTCCTGAATCTGTGTAGGCTCGGTCAGAAAAAACCTCCAGAGCCACCGGTAGCCCGGCTGCAATCCCTGCTTTTGCCAGTTCTGAAAGAACGGGTGCAAGCAGAATCATCTCTCGGTTATAATCCCTAACCGCCTCGGCAACGACTTTGGCCAGTTCAGCGTTTTCGCAGGCCATATTGTTGAGAGCACCGTGTGGCTTGACGTGACTGACATGAGATCCCATTGCCATGGTGATACCATCCAATGCACCAACTTGATAGAGGATTGAAGCCTTGAGCTCCAAGGGGGAGAGTTGCATCGCTCTGCGCCCAAAACCCTGCAGGTCGGGAAAGGCGGGGTGAGCACCAATGCTGACCTCCTGTGGCAGTGCCATTTCCACGGTCTGGGTCATGATCCATGGATCCCCAGCATGAAACCCGCAAGCCACATTGGCCGACTTCACAACTTTCAACAGCAGGGGGTCATTCCCCATTTGATAGGCACCAAAACTTTCCCCTAAATCGGCATTCAGATTTATTTTCATACGGCGTTATCCTTCATTGCTGGTTCTCATGAGGGTCGGATTTTGTTGGCATAGTGAGGGCATCTATCACACCGCTTATCAGGCAGGTGTTATACAAAGCCTCTATATCGACGATTCCTGTCAGAGCCAAGGGTTCGACAGTGGTGATCAGTTCAACCAAATTTTTACGGTGTGCCAGTAACAAGGCCTCTGCTACTTCTGGTGTTATCGCCTCAAAGCGTATCTGGCTACCGGGAGGCATAACCGCCAGTCTGGGTAAATCGACGGAACTCACAGTGGCAATTTTAGGGTAGCCTCCCACGGTCGGGCCGTCTGCCAACAGGACAATAGGGGTGCCACTTCCCGGCACCTGAATAGCGCCGGGAACAATGCCGTCGGAAATAATCTCAGGTTTTTTGTCGGGGTGATGAACCAGGGTTGGGCCTTCTAGACGACTGCCCATCCGATCCGATTCCCGACTTACCTTGTAGGTGCCGGTCAGAAAATCATGTCGCGCCGCAGCAGTAAAATAGTCATCCTGTGGCCCCATAATGACTCGTATCCGATTTGGCAAATCTACTTTGGACGCAGATTGCATGAGTCCCAGGGACTCTAAATCGGAGAGCCGGGGAAGTTGGTGGTCAGGATTAGATTCAACGGTTTTCTGGGTTACTGTAAGGATAGAATCAGGTAACAATTTTTTACCATCGAGCCCTCCAAAACCACCACGCAGGTAAGTTGAGCAACTTCCCATAACCGGTGATAACTTCAAGCCACCAGTGATGGCGATATAGCTCGCTTTTCCCGACATGACCGGCCCGATCTGCAAGGTATCACCTGCTTCCAAAGTGACAGTTCTCCAGGATTTTAGAGTGCGCTTGATCTTGTCGCGGATTAATTCAGCGGAGAAATCTCCCGTCAGGGCTAATCTCACGGTTCCTTCCTCAAGATGGAGGGTGGGGCCAGAGAAGAAGAACTCGATCAGTGCGGTGTTAACAGAATTTTCAGCCAACTGGTTGGCAACCCAAGCCAGATCAGCATGGAGCACTCCTGATTGAGGGACACCGATACGACGATAACCAAACCTGCCCTGATCCTGGATAGTGGCCAGTGTTCCTGGAGAGACGATCCTGATTCGCGCACTCACGCGTTGACCTCCTGCCGCAGGAATTGGGAAAAATCGAGGGATCCGGCTTGCATCGCCTCGGCCAGCTCTTGATAGTAAGCTTCGGAAATAGACTGAAAATCAACTTGGTCTCCGGGTTCTAGCAACGCCGGTTCTGAGCGTTGGGCATCAAACAGAGCAAGAGGGCAACGGCCAAGTAGCTGCCATCCACCTGGGCTCTCCCAAGGATAGATAGCTGTTTGCTGTCCCGTAATAGCGACTGACCCAACCGGAACCCGAACCCGGGGTTCTTTGTGCCGAGGCAGGTGTAGCGCAGGATCAACATCACCCATGTAGGGAAATCCTGGCAGAAATCCAATCATGTAAACCAGATAGGTCTGGCTGACATGCAGGTCGATAACCTTTTCCTGAGTTAGCCCCAAAGTGGCGGCCGTCGACTCAAGGTCGGGACCATAATCCCCACCATAGCAGACCGGTAACCGCCAATGCCGAGCCAACTGCTGGTCACTGCTTTCGACCTTGTCCAGCAACCGCAGCAGTCGATCCTGTAAATCAGATCGAGAGATTACCAAGGGATCGAAAATAACTGTAAGAGAGCGGAAGGTCGGTACCGTTTCAATGATACCGACCAGCTTTCCTGCTGCTTTTTTTTGCGTTAATCGAGCATCGAAATCAGAAACAGCCGAAACAAGCTGTTGATCAATCGTGTCGCCGAATTCCAGGGTCAAAGCTCTGTCACCTAAATTTAGAAAGCGCGGCTGTATCATATTCTTCTCAGATAACCTGTTAATTCGATGTTACTGACCAACCATGAGATTGGGCAGATATAAAACCAAGTCTGGGAAAACCGATAAAATGACAACCATCAAGATCATGATCAAAAAGAATGGTATCGTTGCCTTGATGATTTCACTAACCGGTTCAAGCGCAATTCCCTGAATGACAAAGAGGCTGAACCCGACGGGTGGAGTAATCTGTGAAAGTTCTACCATAATGACCAGGAAAATGCCGAACCAGAGAGGATCGAACCCTGCTGTGATGATAATTGGTAAAACGATTGGCAGGGTCATGACGACAATAGAAATGCCGTCAAGGATCATCCCCAGAATGAGGTACATAATGGCGAGGATAAAGAGCAGCACGTAGGGTGATGTATTCAAGCCGACAATGTAGGTACTAATTCCTCGCGCAATTCCTGTAAAGCCGACCACTTGGGATAAAAAAGCAGCTCCGGAAATGATTAAACAAATCATGCATGTTGTCTGGACGGCACTGAGCAGTGCTTCGCGGAAATTATCCCAAGTGAGACAGTGATACGCTATTGCCAGAATCAGGGCTCCGACCACCCCTATCGCAGCTGATTCCGTGGGAGTGGTGAATCCGAGGTAGATCCCTCCGAGAACCACAAAAACCAGCAACAATATTGGAAATAAATCTTTTAAGGCCGTCATTTTCTGTGCAAAAGAGTATGTTTCATCTTTGTCCGGCACGATGCCCGGCTTAAGTTTTGCCTGAATAATGATGTAAATCGTGTACATGCTGGCCAGAAACAATCCAGGGATGACACCAGCGATAAACAGCTTGCCAATCGAGGTATCTGATAGTACCCCATAGATAATCATGATCAGGCTGGGAGGGATGAGGAACCCGAGGGTTCCTGCCCCGGCCAACGAACCAATAGCCAAAGAACGGTCGTATCCCCGCTTTGATAACTCGTCCAAGGTGATCTTGCCAACGGTCGCAGTTGTCGCAGCGCTTGAGCCTGAAACGGCTGCGAACAGGGAGCAGGCGAAGACATTAATGTGCAGCAGACGACCAGGGATACTTGACAACCAGGGCACAAGGCCGTTTAAAAGTCGTGTCGATATGGCTGTGCGAAACAGGATCTCACCCATCAGGATAAATAGCGGCAGGGCGGTTAAAACCGATGAGTTCATGCTGTTCCAGACTGAATTGGCCATAAGCCCACCAATTTTGTCCCAGATCGACATCGACGGAGGTAGATTGCTTGGGTATAACAGTAGCCCTGCAATACCGACCCCGAACAGAGTAAACCCGATCCAAACTCCTCCCAGGAGAAGAACCAGTAAAACGGCAAACAGAGCGATGGTCAGGATTAATGGTTCCGAGAACAAAACGGTAACCTCCTTACAAATTGCGCTAATAGCTGTAGCACCAGCCCAAATAGACCGACTGCAACCATTATCTGCGGTATATAGAGAGGTGTTTCCGAGATCGAATCTGCCAGCATGCCATAACTGTAGGTGTCGTAGACCATGAGTACGGCATGGTAGAAGATAAATGTGGTGATAGACACTGCGACCAGGGTTGCCACTAGCTCCAGATAGCGCTTTGGCTCGGGACTGAGCTTCGCCGTAAGAATCGAGATTCTGATGTGAGAACCAGACTCCAGGGTGAAACCAAGGCCCGCCAGGACAGCGGCGACCATGAGGTAACCACTGTATTCGTCAGCAATAAAGGTTGAGAAATTAAAAAAGGTACGACAGACAATCTCAACAACGATCAAACTAACTATTGCCAGCATACAAAGGGCAGATAGATACGCGCCCAGCTTCGAGAACGTATCTATTCCCTTGACGAATTTTTCCATCATTTAGAGTACTTATCCAAAATTGCTGCTATGTCTTTCTTTGACTTGGCTTTAAACTTGGCAACGATCTTTTTGGCGGCTGTATCCAGAGTCGCGCCGAATTCAGCACTCTCGTTAGAAACGACCATGCCATGCTCTTGAATCACTTTGATTCCTTCTTCGTGACGTGCTTGAGAGTTCTGCCATTGCTGCTTCTCGGTTTCAGCGGCAGCCTTCAGCATGGCATCCTGTTGTGGTTTGGACAGTGATTTCCAGTAATCGAGGTTGATGGTGACCATGTTGAGCGGGTAAGCGTAGTTGATTACCTTGAATCCTTTAAGGACTTCCCAAAATTTACCATTTTTTGAGGATTCAGCTGAGGTAAGAACCGAGTCGATCATGCCGGTGGTTAAAGAAGAATAGACTTCACCCCAGGGGAGGGAGACCGGAGAGCCACCGAGTGAGCGGAGGAATTCAGCGCCATTTTTATCATAGGTCCGAGTTTTGAGGTTTTTCAAATCAGCTTTGGAGTTGACAACATTTTTTGTCACCAGACCACTCGGGGGCCAAGGAGCAGCATAGAGGAATTTTTGCTTCCACTTAAGGGCAGATTTTTCGTAAATCGGTTTGGTATCGTTATAAAGCTGTTTTGCTTCATCGAAGTTTCCGACCAGACGGGGTAGGGAACTGATACCAAAGGCGTGCTCACTGCCGGCTACAACACCCATTAGGATATCGGACATGGGGACTTGGCCGTCCTTAATGACCTTAAGCAGTTCTGGGCCTTTAAACCCGAGGCTGCCACCAGAATGAACGGTAATTTTCACACTACCATCGGAATACTTCTCAGTCAGTTTGGAAAAATTCATTGCACCGACCGTGTGAAAGCTTGTTGCCCCATAGACCGCATTCAAATCAAGCTTAACGACATCTGCCGCCCAGCCCTGAGTTCCAAAGAACAACCCGATCAACATCGCAGCCAAAACACTCTTCTTTAGCATCCTCATTTCTCCCTTCTGATGTTATTACCTACGAACATCCGCCATTCGGATGTCCTTTTGTTGTATTTTTTATGAGCACCTTATGCCCCCGCAAGGGGGTTGAAAGTGTTGTTCATCGCTTGATGACTAACAGTTTGTAGTAGATAAATTTTCTCATTTTCTGACCGGATTGTTCTGCAATTTAAATTTGAAAGCACAAAGTACGGATGCCAGGGAAGCCCTTTAGTGGGCAGCAGAACATCGTTTGTTTATAATTTAACCATCCCCTCCTGCATTGTCAAGAGTACATTTATGATTTATTTATAATATGTGTATAAAGTGCCATCATGTTGTTTGTCTCCAAGTTTTCTCTTGCTCGAGTATGATCAGCATGTTAACAGAGCAAGATTTTTTTCTTGCGAGGAGATTTATGATTCATCTGACAAATATCACCAAACAGCATGGCAACCGAGTGTTGTTCAAAAATGCTGGATTTCAGATTCTTCCCGGCAGTCGAACCGGTCTGGTTGGCCCGAACGGTGCGGGTAAGTCGACTATTTTTCGCTTGATTACCGGCGAGGAAACATTCGATAGCGGGGAAATCTCCTGCGCAAAAAAGAGTGTGATTGGCTATTTCTCTCAGGATGTCGGGGACATGTCAGGTCGCAGTGCTCTGGAGGAGGTGGTTGCAGCTTCCGAAGCAACTGTGACCCTTGGTGAACAGATTGCAACGATGGAGCAGCAAATGTGTGATCCGCTGTCAGATGCTGAAATGGCTCAGTTGCTGGAACGTTATGGCAATGTGCAGCAGGAATTTGAACATCGTGGCGGCTATGATCTGGAATCACGTGCTCAAGCTGTACTCACGGGTCTTGGTATCGGCCCAGATGATTATGATCGCCCGGTCGAGAGTTTCAGTGGTGGCTGGAAGATGCGGATTGCCCTGGCACGAATTCTGACCCTGAATCCTGATGTTTTACTCCTTGACGAACCGACCAATCACCTTGATGTCGAGTCGATTATCTGGCTGGAAAATTGGCTGGTAGATGAGTACCAGGGAGCACTGGCGATGACCAGTCACGATCGGGATTTTATGAACCGCTTGGTTTCACGGGTTGTCGAGGTCGACAACGGATCAATTACCAGCTATGGCGGCAACTACGATTTCTATCTGCGGGAACGGGAAATCCGGCGTGAACAGTTGTTGGCAAGCCATAAGCGTCAGCAGGATATGCTCGCCAAGGAAGAGGACTTCATCGCCCGCTTCGCTGCCCGTGCTTCCCATGCCGCACAGGTACAGTCGCGGGTGAAGAAGTTGGAGAAGATTGAAAGGATTGAGCTTCCAGCCGAACAAAAAATCGTCAGGTTTGAATTTTCAGAACCGCCACGAAGTGGTGATGATGTCATTGTAGTCAAATCTCTGGGGAAAAGTTGGTTGCTTGATGATGGTGGCAGAAAACCGGTTTTTTCAGGTATCTCAGGGGTGGTTCGACGCGGTGACAAGATTGCCGTGGTCGGGGTCAATGGAGCTGGAAAATCAACCTTTCTTAAAGCTCTTGCTGAACAGACCGAGCCTAGCGAAGGGACGGTCACAATCGGTGCCAATGTCTTTCCCGGATATTTCAGTCAACATTCCATGGAGCTGCTAGATCTCCGGAAAACTGTTTTTGAGACGGTTCAGGATGCCTTGCCACTACAAACAATCGGTGTATTGCGCAATCTTTGTGCTGCGTTCCTGTTTCAGGGGGATGACGTCGATAAGCGGGTCGATAAACTTTCCGGTGGAGAAAAGTCACGTCTGGTATTGGCAACCCTCCTGGGGCGACCGCTGAATCTGTTGATTCTGGACGAACCAACCAACCATCTCGATATTCAATCTCGTGAGGTTCTGCTGAAAGCATTGCGGAACTTTGCCGGGACTCTGCTGCTGGTCAGCCACGACCGCCACTTCCTCCGTTCACTGGTCGACCGGGTGTTTGAGATCGATCATGGCGCGATGATCCCTTATGAAGGGGACTACGAATACTATCTGCATAAGACCGAGCGTGATGATCGGGCTGTTTGAAGGTGGTTTGCTCAGAGGCATGAGAATATATATCTCATGCCTCTGAGGTTCTACTATGTCTCCGATGGGTCCGGTAATAACTCCTTCTTAAAATAGGGCAGCAGGAGGATTATTAGCAAAAGCAACCCAAGCATCGCTCCGACAAAATAGGTGGAAAGGGTAAGGCCAAAGATAAAGAAGGAATCTTTTTGTCGCAGGTAGTCGATGGGAAACCCCACCACCATAATACCAAGGCTTGCCTGAGTGGCAAACCACCAGCCCATTGGACTTTTAGCTGCCAGTTTGTAGATAGCAATAAACACTGCGATTGTCGTATAAAAAGCAATCGGGCCGCCATACCGCAGGATGGCCTGAGCTGGATCGGTAACAGTGGCCGCATAGGGCATATCCAGAATTCCCCGAATACCATGCTCGGCAAAGGAGAATGCGTCGGTGCCGATCATTCCAAGGAGAGTGAGAACTACAAGGTAAACTATTCTATCTTTGGTATTGTCCTGGCCGATGGCGATTACCGCCCAAAAGGCGACCAGGCCGACGCCGAAGGTGATAAAGCCTGCGGGTTCCTTGAAGAAAACTGCCCCAGCCAGGGAGATATAGAAGCCACCAATAGGTGCCAGAGCCATGATGGTTACCATGGCGGGGAAAGCCCATTTTTCCTTACGATATAGAGCGTAGACGGTGAGGAGAAGAAAGAGTCCGCCAAAAACTTCCAGACCCCGCCAGTATGAAGAGATGTACATCCGCAAACTTACCACCTTCATGAGTCTTTCCGACTTTTTGATCATTCCTTTTCCGGCACCGGCAAGAGCCTCCCCTTTTTCTTTGAGAAACTCAACCCTGACTGGATCTCCAGAAGAGAGCGACGCAGCTTCTTTAAGGATGGCTCCGGCTGCCTTGTCAAGTATTGCACCCGCTCCTTTTAATTTGGGGTGCTTCATTTCTTTGGCTGCTGCTGTTTGTAAAATGATCCCCACCTGTTTTACTTCGGTGGCCATATCAGGCCGGTCCAGATTCTGGGTCAGGGTGAGTAATTTTTTCCCGGCATCAAGTCTTAAAGCCCCTTCCTTTTCCAGCAGACCGGAAAGACCAGAAAGTTTTTTGATCACAATATCCTGGGATTTATCAATTGAATATGGTGCGAAAATAACCAGATACACTGCCATTACCAAGCCGATAATGCTTAAGATGGTGATTTTTGATTTTGTCAATTCTTGCATAAACATTTCCTCCCATTATTTGTGTATAGAACTTTGAAGATATACATACGTTGCATAGCCCCCGGTTTCAGATTTGATAACCTATTTAATCTTTCCATTTGACGGGTGGCCTGTTTTGTCTCAAAATTGTATACGTCTCATTGTGTTGACGTGAAAGCATATCAGAAATCTGTACAAAGTGAAGACTCTAGTTGCTGTAATAAATAAAAGGGGAATGCAAGTATTTTTCTGCGATACGTGTTTTTGGTATCTACTGAGGCATCGGATCTTGCTGAAATCCGGTCGTCCGATATGGAGTGGTTGGACTTCGTCCCTTTGCTTGCGTCAACGGTAAGTGGAATTGATCTTGGTTGTAAAAACACCTTGACGATGCGACTTAACTCATGGTAGTAAGCGTATACTTACTATTTCATCAGTAATAACAGTGCATTCAGTTTTGGAGTAAAAAAACATATTTATTTAGTCACTCGTCACACCACATCAGTGAGTGTGTGCATACTTACTGATGTTGGTTAGCCAACAAACAAATAGTCGTCGGAGTTCTTATGAAACAAACAATGAAAAACTATTTGAA
>Ga0164318_10002696_pt1 | contig 16576 bp, 16 predicted proteins | sample GuaBasSedimGuay9_FD_113734 | JGI IMG/M metagenome (GOLD analysis project Ga0164318, IMG submission 113734) | Subseafloor sediment microbial communities from Guaymas Basin, Gulf of California, Mexico - Guay9, Core 4571-4, 0-3 cm | ecosystem: Environmental > Aquatic > Marine > Hydrothermal vents...
AGGATAAATATAACTACAAGGATTGTATATAATAAAGGATTTTTAGAAGGAATTGATAAATGGTTTTGCCACTATCAATTCGTTTGTGGGCGCGTAGGATAAATATAACTACAAGGATTGTATCTAATAAAGGATTTTTAGAAATTGTTTAGTGATAATGACTTAGTTATCAATCAGTTTAAAAAAACACCTAAGCACAAAACTCCTAAGCTGTACTGGTTCATTCCAGTTGATGGCCCACAAATAAGGGGTATTCACGTATTAATACTAAGGGTATCTCATATAATAAAAATGTTTTTTTAATCAATTATTTGTAATCAACAACTTGATTAATATAAGATTTATATAAGTTATTGAAAAGTCGAGCTCACGTTAGTAACCGATAATGTCTATTGCGCTAAATTAGCGAAGAAATCCGTTTTTATATACAATCCTTGTAGTTCATTCTTCATTTTTCATTTTTATATCGATATTCGCATTCGTTATTCTTTTATATTATATGCTTTCTTTGCTCTTTGATTAGATTTGAAAAATGAATGGTAATCAAGTTGATATTTTTGAACTTTGAGGTGTTAAAATACCAAACGAAAAATGATGATTTTCCAATTGATTGAAATTTTAATTAGCGGGTGTGAAAAACACTCATTTTGTAGCGGCTCAGTCGGTTGGAGTAAACGGGTGTTAATGACAATTTCTACGCTTGCTTGCTCATTGGTGCTGCAAGCGTAGGGTGCGTCCCACGCACCCTTTATTTGAGCCGCAGTATTAGGGCAATATTAAATTGGAGGTTTTTTTGTGAAAAAAGTGTTATTGATTAACGCACATCAGCGTTATGAAGGTTTTGCCGAAGGCAAACTCAACCAAACTCTTATTGATGCCGCTAAGGATTTTCTCAGTGGCATGGGTTATGAGATCAAAACAACCATTGTGGAAAATGGTTATGATATTGCTGAAGAACTGGAGAAATACAAATGGACCGATTTTGTGTTTGTGCAAACGCCGGTTTATTGGATGAGTGTGCCTTATATTTTTAAGAAGTACATTGATGAGGTACACACAGCGGGGCTTGGAGAAGTGTTTTGTAAAGATGATGGTCGAACTCGCTCGGACTTGAGCAAAAAATATGGTTCGGGTGGATTCATGCATGGCAAGAAATATATGATTTCCACGACTTGGAATGCGCCGCTTGAAGCCTTTGAGGACTCTAATCAGTTCTTTGAGGGAAAAGGAGTTGATGGTGTCTTTATGTGGCTGCATAAAAACTATCAGTTTTTTGGGATGGCGCCACTACCGACATTTTCTTGCTACGATGTTCTTAAAAATGCAGATGTGGAAAATGATTTAAAGCGATTCAAGCAACACTTGAATGGAGCATTTAATACAGAAATGCCCTAATCAGGTGCAGCAGCACTCTGCCAAAAGCGGCGGGAGCAAGCGTAGGGTGCGTCCCACGCACCCTTCATTTGAGCTAAAATGTCTTCGGCTAATTGTTTTATAAACAAAATAAAATTATTTTTGTTTATGTCATCAAAATAGTAACGTCGTAGTCAATGCCATTAATGCGAATTAAGAATGAAAAATGAAAAATGTAGAATGAACATTTTAGGCTAAAGTTTTGCTCCGCAAAACTTATAATAAAAAAGACTTATAAAATGACTTTCAATGAAGATGTTTTTATAAGTTATTGATTTTATAAGATTCAATTTAACCCTTAATTCGCATCATTAAGTATAATATTTTAAATTCTGCTCGTCTAAATATTATCGTTAGAGATTGTAATAGATTGAGTTAAATTATAAGATTATTTTTGGGTTCAAAACGATGCTTCTTGTAAAATCAATGGGTTGCAGAAAACTTGAACATTGATTTCTAATTAATCAAATCAGCGGTAGTGATTTTGGATGCGTTGTCGCCATATTTCATAAGCGGGTTCTGGGCCGTCATAAGGTAAATCAATGAGTGCGTCATCGGTGACTTGCGCCGCTGTTTTGACTTCGCTGTTACAAAAGATTTGACAGGCTTGTGCCGTGTGATGGGTTGGGTTGCCAGCATGTGTACGCGCTTTGGCTGCAAATGCAGAACCTTGGGCTAATTGAGGGCGAAAATCGTTGCTGAGTTTGACTAAATGTGTTAGTGCTGTTTCATCTGCGCCCCCAGCATAAGTCGCACCAAGCCCAAGCCCACTCCATAAGTCTGCTTGTCTTTCGGCGGGAAAGTTATTAATAGTATTGACAATCGCCTCAATATCTGCACCTTTGATAAACCATAAACTGCGCCCGATACCTTGATCAAAAACATGCCGTGCATATCCAGACAGGTGGCGAGGTACGATAGCTTGTGTGATGGTTTTTTGCCAATGGAAATAGCCTTCATGGAATCCATAACCGTCTACTGCTAACCACCTGAATAATGGATCGAGGGCAGTTAGTGCTTTGTTCACATTGCGGTGCAATCGCGCCCAAGCCCATCCGGCGCCGACGTGAACCATATAGATATGATGCGCCCCGGTACCTTGTGCAAATCGTTTAAAGCGATTTCGATTGAAGGGCGATAGAAAATCAAGCAACGTCATCGCCATCGCTGCGCCTTCATAGGCAAAACCACGCCTTTCATTTGGTAGCGTGTCGAGTTGCTGGCTCAATGATTCGGGGTTGTCGTCCAATAAGGCGGCATGATAGCCGTAAACAAATGTTTCTCCGATGTTTTCTAGTCGCTCACGCGCCTCAGCAGACACGGCATGAAAACCGCGCTTAGAAAAAGTTGTCTCTTCGGGGGAAATACCGAAAAGCCGTTTGCGAAATGAGTAAGGGTTCATTTTATTAATTGTGAATTGTGAATTGTGAATTGTGAATTGTTAATTAATTTAGTACAACGAATTACGCGGATAAACGAATTTAGTACAACGAATTACGCGGATAAACGAAGGATAGGGTAGATGACGGCACAGTTCGAGTGCATTTTTGTCTCTTGGATTTTCATTTTTCATTACTAACGGCGACTCCTCCGAGAGTGCGAGGAGTCTCCGTGAAAGCCTGTAGACGACTTTACCCATCCTGACGATGTGGCCTAGAATATTTTTTGTCCAATTGACGAAGCTGTTCTTGGTATTTTTTGTCCACTTTTCTTTTCTCGGTTTTCCATTGTTCACAAGGTGTGGGATTGTTGGTACACCATTGCTTTTGCGCTTTTCTGAGTTTCTTGCGCGATTCTTTTCGTTTCTGTTGCGCTTTTTTTCTCCGCTGTGCTTGCTTCTCCTTGAATTGCCGTCTAAACTCTCCGCATTTGTCCGGGTTGGCTTTACATTGTCTTCGTAAAGCGCGTCTCTCTTCGCGTATTCGCATTTGCTTGGCACGCCACTGTTTACACCAATCGGGATTGGCGGCACAACGCTGACGGAGGGCTTCTTTCTTCGCGGCACGCTTTTGACACACTTGCGGGCTGTCTAGGCAGAAGGGATCAATCGTTGGCGTTTCAGCCCAACTGGCTGGGGCAAGCCAAAATAAGCCCAATAGCAACAATACAACCGTTTTGGCGGTTTTCATAAGCAAGTTTCCTTTTTAGCAATAGTGTTCATTGATCAGTTATCAGTTATCCGGAGTCCAAACTTTAGTTTGGCAGTCGTCCAAACTTGAGTTTGGCTGTGCCACAGAGCGTTTATTTTTTCATTCTTTATATGCGAATTAAGGGTTGAATTGAATCATAAAAAAATCAATGACTTATAAAAACATCGTGTTGAGAAGTGATTTTATAACTCTTCATTTTTCATTTTTCATTCTTAATTCGCGTTGATGGGTTGTCCATCTAATAAAGTTTGTTTGCCTTGTAATTGTAAACGGCCTTCTGCAAACCTGTGTATGGCTTGCGGATAAATGCGATGTTCTTCTCGCAACACTCGTGCGGCTAAACTGTTTTCATCATCGTCTGGCAAAACGGGCACACGCGCTTGGATTATCACAGGCCCGGCGTCTAAATCGTCTGTGACAAAATGCACACTGGCACCATGTTCTTGAGCGTCTGATTCTAATACTCGTCGATGCGTATGTAAACCTCTGAAGGCCGGTAGTAAGGAGGGGTGGATATTGAGCAAGCGGCCTTGGTAATGAGCGACAAATTCGGGGGTGAATATACGCATAAAGCCGGCTAAGATTACCAGTTTTGGTTGGTAGTCGTCTATGCGTGTTTGTAAAGCGGTATCAAATTCAAGGCGCGACTTAAATTGTGTCTGATCGATCACTTCGGTAGAAATGCCCGCCTCTATTGCGTAGCCCAAACCCGGTGCTTGTGGGCGATTACTGATGACGGCGCGTATTTCAATTAATGGATCGGCCGCGTCAATAATCGCTTTTAAATTGCTGCCGCGCCCTGAAATGAGGGCCACTAGCGGTAATTTATTCATCGGTTGTCCCAAAAAAAAAGTGCTAAAGTTTAGTGCGAACGGTTGGGATTTGAAACTGATTTTTTGCTATAGCGCAAAATCAGGCCGTCATCGTTCCTAAGTGATTGAGTTTTCGTTCAGCAAAGTGGCTTTTCGGCCGAATTTTGCGGCATTGCGAGTTTTTACAATTTAAACGACGTACTTTCTGTCCAAAGCTAAAAGCGTGTTTTAAAACTCGACTTAACTCATTGTTTTTATAAGCAATAGATTATTTATTCACATTCAACCCCTACGGGGTTGAGCGAGGCATTTGCCTTATCATATACCACAGGTTTCACCTGTGGCTATTCACATTCAACCCCTACGGGGTTGAGCGAGGCATTTGCCTTACCACAGGTTTCGCCTGTGGCTTATAAGTGATTTATTTTTGGAGTTTTAAATTCAACTTAATGTTAGAGTAATGGTTTCGCTAGGATGAGTCTCAATGTCGCCAATATGCCACGCCGTTTCTCCGATTTCTGTTAAAGATATCAAGGCTTTATTAAGATTTTCTCGGGCCACACAAATGACCATCCCAATACCACAATTAAATGTGCGATACATTTCTTTGTCAGTAATGTTGCCTTGTTGTTGCAGCCAATCGAAAATCGGTGGGCGTTGCCAACTGTTAGTGTTGATGTTAGCACAAAAGCCCGTCGGTAACACACGCGGCACATTTTCTAATAAGCCGCCGCCGGTGATATGCGCTAAGGCATGAACCGGTATTTGCTGCATTAACTGCAACAATGGTTTGACATAAATGCGGGTGGGTTCTAATAAGACTTCGTCTAAACTGCGCCCATTAAAATTTTCCTCGTTTGAAAAAGGCAAGATTTGGCCTTGTTTGAAAAAGGGGGGTTGGGAGGATTTGGGGATTTTGTCGAGGATTTTACGAATCAGCGAATAGCCGTTGGAATGTGGGCCGCTGGAGGCCATTCCAATTAGCGCGTCACCGATTTGTACTTGACTACCGTCAATAATAGCGGCCTTTTCGACGATGCCCACACAAAAGCCAGCGAGATCATAATCGCCTTGATTATACAGGCCTGGCATTTCGGCCGTTTCTCCGCCCACTAACGCGGCCCCGGCTAATTCACAACCTTTGCTAATACCTTCAATGACTTGCGTGGCAATTTCTACGTCAAGGTGGCCGGTGGCGTAGTAGTCGAGAAAAAATAGCGGCTCTGCTCCTGATGTGACAATGTCATTAACACACATAGCGACTAAATCAATGCCGATGGTGTCATATTTGTCATAAGCCTGAGCCAACTTTAATTTAGTGCCTACGCCATCGGTGCCGGAGACTAGCACCGGGTTTTTATAACGCGCTAACGGGATTTCAAATAAGGCCCCAAAGCCGCCTAAACCGCCTAACATTTCGGGGCGATGGGTGCGGGCGGTAATGGGTTTGATGCGCTCAACTAAAAGATTGCCACTGTCTATGTTGACACCGGCATCGCGATAACTGAGAGAAGGGAGATTTTGATCTTTCATATAGTGATAGTACAACGGATTTGCGGAATAAATGGATTTTTTCAAGGTTGGAGTCGGCCAACTTTGGTTTGGCAGGAGTCCAAACTTAATCAGAATTTTCAGAATTTTCAGAATTTTCAGAATTTAATCATTCCTTGCTTTCTGCCAAACTAATGTTTGGATTCCGACTGCCAAACTAAAGTTTGGACTCCTGTTAAACAACAAAACACCTACAAAAAGTCTAAGTAATTAAGCGCGATTGAGGGCCATAACTTATTTTGAAAACCTTCAAACTCTTTTATGGCCCTCAAATAGTCTAAATAACCCTAAAAATATAGGTTAATAACAGACTCTTCCCAGAAATTTTTCCAACAATTCTGATTTCTATTCGGCCCTAGACTACTGATTAACCGGGCAAAATGGAAATTTGTTCACTTCTTTTCGCCAGGCTCCGTAATTGATGTTGGGGTTTTGGCAGAGTGAATTATTTGAGAGCTTAAGATCAGACAACTTGGGCAAGCCACTGAAATCGGGAATCGCGCCCGTCAGTTGATTATGATAGAGTTCAAGTGTCTGCAACTGCGGCAAACCACTGAAATCGGGAATCGCGCCCGTCAGTTTATTCTGATTGAGTTTAAGCGTCTGCAACTTGGGCAAGCCACTGAAATCGGGAATCGCGCCCGTCAGTTGATTATTGTTGAGAGCAAGCGTCTGCAACTGGGGCAAGCCACGGAAATTAGGCAGCGTGCCAGTGAGATTGTTCTGACTTAACACAAGCCAAATGACACCAGCCTTGTCACAAGTCACACCAACCCAATCACAAGGCGTATTGGTCACATTCCAACCCTTATTTTGCTCCCAGTTTGCGCCATTGGTACTCTGATAAAGTTGCAACAACGACTCACACTCAATTTGAGAAATCTGTGTAACGGTCCCACAATCAGTGGTCGCATGTACGACAGAAATCGCCCCCAAATAGACGGCCAACCCGACTGCCGACAATCGATAAGATAAAAATTCTCCTGCTAATCAAAAAAAGCGGATATTATATACTATTTAAGGCTGGGCTCCAAACCTTTGGAGTTCAAACCTTCAAGTTTGGACGAATCGCCGCAATAATTATCTATAAGTCATTGCCATTAAGTTAAGCACACCTACAAAAAGTATAAGTAATTAACCGCGATTGAGGGCCATAACTTAATTTGAAACCATTCAAAGTGTTTTATGGCCCTCAAAATCGATAGGCTAAAAACCGAAAAAAATATAGGTTAATAACAAGGGCCGCGTATTACTACTCTGTCAAACGTGAGTTTGGACGAATGCCAAACTAAAGTTTGGAGTCCTACTGCCAAACTAAAGTTTGGACTCCTACTGCTAAACTAAAGTTTGGGCGACGATTGCCAAACTTCGCTATGTCTCAATAACGCGAGGCTTCCTATCCTTAACTTAATGGAGTTGCTCATACGCTTGCTGTTCATTCACTGTCAAGAAAATACGATCGGTTTCAAGTGTCAACATGGCCCACACGAGGTTGTTCCTCAATACGGTGCCTTTGTCGAAAGTGAAGATGCCGACACTTTTGCCACGGTTCATTCTTTCCAAAATACGAGCGGTTTCAAGCGTTAACATGGCCCACAATTGATGAGGTTGTTTCTCAAGACGGTGCGTTGTCGAAAGTGAATAAGCCGACTCTTCTGCCACTGTTCACTATTGAGAAAATACGAGCGGTTTCAAGTGTCAACATGGCCCACAATTGATGAGGTTGTTCCTCAAGACGCGGCGTTGTCGAAAGTGAAGATGCCGACACTTTTGCCACAGTTCACTCTTTCCAAAATACGAGCGGTTTCAAGTGTCAACATGGCCCACAATTGATGAGGTTGTTTCTCAAGACGGTGCGTTGTAGAAAGTGAATAAGCCGACATTTTTGCCATTGTTCAGTCTTTCCCAAATACGATCGGTTTCAAGCGTTAACATGGCCCACAATTGATGAGGTTGTTTCTCAAGACGGTGCGTTGTCGAAAGTGAATAAGCCGACTCTTCTGCCACTGTTCAGTATTGAGAAAATACGAGCGGTTTCAAGCGTTAACATGGCCCACAATTGATGATGTTGTTTCTCAAGACGCGGCGTTGTAGAACGCGAAGAATTTTGTCGGCCAATTGGTGGATGGCATTAAACATTATTTGTCGTTATTGTCGTTTTGGAGCCCGCGTTGGAGTCCAAACCTTTAGGTTTGGACGAGTTGGATATAGCTTTCGTCCAAAGCGGCAAGCGTAGGACTCCATCGCCAAAGCTAAAGCTTTGGACTCCATCGTTTTGGATGCCATCGCGTCCAAAGCTGAAGGTTTGGATTTCGTCGCTTTGAAAGAATCAAACTGTGGGGCTATTGTCGTTATTATGTGAGCCAAACACTTGACTATCTTCTTGGTTAAGTGTCGCTTGCCACTTTTGATGCCGTTCTACCGATTCTAAGCACCGCGAACGAGGCAAATTGAGAAAACGCATGGTTTCTACTGGTGCAAGTGCTTTCATGAGCGCAACTAGGGCTTGTTCAACCAAATTTTCTTCAGGAAGGTATTGCTTTGCTTTCATATTAAATTTGAATTGTAGAAACAATTAACTCTATTTGTTTAACGTGTTCTAAAATAAGGGCGACAGCACTGTTTTCTATTTGAATCCGAACTTGACGTTGATTATAAAATGACGGCTTAAGGCACAAACGTCCAAATAAACTCTTTTTTGTACAAAATATTGAGTGGAAGTGGTCATATTCGCTACGTTGGAGTCCAAACCTTTAGGTTTGGACGAATCGCCGCAATAACTATCTATAAGTCACTGCCATTAAGTTAAGCACACCTACAAAAAGTATAAGTAATTAACCGCGTTTGAGGGCCATAACTTAATTTGAAAACATTCAAACTCTTTTATGGCCCTCAAATAGTCTAAATAACCCTAAAAATATAGGTTAATAATAGGGGCCGCGTATTACTACTCTGCCAAACGTGAGTTTGGACGAGTGTTTGGACGACTGCCAAACTTAAGTTTGGAGTCCTACTGCCAAACTAAAGTTTGGACTCCGGCTTGATTAAGTTAAGCACACCTACAAAAAGTATAACTAATTAACCGCGTTTGAGGGCCATAAGTTAATTTGAAAACCTTCAAAGTGTTTTATGGCCCTCAAGTAGTCTAAATAACCCTATAAATATAGGTTAATAATAGGGGCCGCGTATTACTACTCTGCCAAACGTGAGTTTGGACGAGTGTTTGGACGATTGCCAAACTCTCCGGCTTGGACTTCTACTGCCAAACTAAAGTTTGGACGAACTGACATCACAATCTACTAAAATAAGCCAATCTTCTTTTTCAGCACGATATAAAACGCCAAGTAACCGTAAATCGTGAGAAACCACTCTCACCGGTAACAATACCGATGGCTCTACGTCAAGAGTCGTAGCAATCTCAATGAGACCACTTTTCGGTTGATCAAAAAAACCGTCAAATAATTTTTTCATCATCTCATTTTTAGGGGTAAATTGACGATCAATTAAAAAGATACCATCGGCACCTCCCCGACTTCGCGTTTGTTTGTCATCAAATCCATACGCAGCATTTTTAAGTGCTTTAAGCATGGATTTTGATTTCCATACCCGATCTTTAATCGCACGTTTTTTTAATCGCATGGTTATACCGACGTTTATCAATCGGCCATTTCGACAAAATGAATGATAAATTGAGAAAGCTGATAATGGCAAACCGGCTTCAATTTGTTGTAATTTTGATTTGAGTTCTGAGAGTTCCATTGCTGTTTCCTCCGGTGAAAACCTTAACTTGATCTGATCAATCCGATTTGTTCAACAAATCGGTGATCGATGACTTTTGTTGAGCGTGTTTTTCAACGCTTGCAAATATCCTTATTAGTTATTCTCACTTTTTCGGCACGATGTCTTTTTCTTAATCGCTTATGATTGTCAATTATCCAATTGGATAAGTATTTTAAAACCGTTTCTAGGGTACTCGTGTATAAAGGACTTATCTGCGTAACGACATAAAATGAATGGCCATGTTCAACATTGGGTTTAAAAAAATATGTGACCAACGAATTTTCCTGGTTTTCCGACATAATGCTCACAAAGAACATCTCGTTTTTAAAGACCCAATAGAAATCGCAACTGGTGCATTCATTGGGCTGCATATCCAAACGATCCAGAATCTCGGTTTCATCTGCCAATGGATGCAATGTGACTACTTTAAAATCGGTGTGTGATAGTAACTTACCATACACTTTGAGTTCTTCAATCAGTTTTGACATATTAATTAATCCTCGCCACTGGTTTGACTTTTTTGACTTTTCTTGACTCTTCCGCTGTCAACAATATCTTCTGACTTAATGTCTTGTTGAATGACGATTTCATGGTTCCCTTGTTTCGTTTTTCTTCTTAATACGGGCTTGTCTGTGATATCAATATCCATATAATAATCAGCATTTTTTGCACCTAATAATTTTTTTATTTTGTCAGCACCTACTGGTTCTATGTTTGTTGTTGCCGCTGGAATTCCAGAACCTTTAGTCGAATCGTAAGTGATGCCTTCTTTTTGGCACTTTTTATATTGGCTTTAGAATCGAAGCGTCTGACAATTTCTCTGTTTTCTGCTTTTTTAGCATAGTGCATCATGTTGAGATTTCCAAACCTTATTTATAGGTTTTGTCACTGACTTCAATTGATTGGTTAGACAAATTTTTTCAAAAACTCGGATTTCTTGAACATTTTAGAAACCAAAATAACCCAGTGTAACTACCTGGAAGCCCCAACGAGGCGAGATTAATATAGCCAGTGTAACTACCTGGAAATCCAAGTTATGGCCACGTTGAGTATAAGCAACAAAACACCTACAAAAAGTATAAGTAATTAAGCGCGTTTGAGGGCCATAACTTAATTTGGAAACCTTCAAAGTCTTTTATGGCCCTCAAAATCGATAGGCTAAAAACCCCTATAAATATAGGTTAATAACAAGGGCCGCGTATTACTACTCTGCCAAACGTGAGTTTGGATGACTGCCAAACTAAAAACTTTAGCGTCGTTTGGACTCCGGCTTGGACTTCTACTGCCAAACTAATGTTTGGATTCCGACTGCCAAACTAAAGTTTGGATTGATTGCATTTAAAAAGCATTAAAACACTATCCACCCACCAAAAATATTATCCGTTATTATAAGGAATCCTTGTAGTTGCTTTTAACTAAGGCGCGCAAAGCGCCTACTACAAACGCAAGGCTAATCTAGGAGATTGCATTTAAAAAGCATTAAAACACTATCCACCCACCAAAAATATTATCCGTTATTATAAGGAATCCTTGTAGTTGCTTTTAACTTAGGCGCGCAAAGCGCCTACTACAAACTTAGGCGCTGTTGGCTGAGGTGCTCTGGAAATTGGAGCGATCCTGCACTAGATATTTTTGGGGATTGACGATAACTCCCTCAAACATCATCTCATTGGTTTCTCCATTAGGTCTTGTTTCCGTTTCCAAAACGAGATAATACCGTTTCCCATAATCAAAAGTAGCTAGAATGTTTGCTCCTTGTACTTCACAAGTACGGATGGCTATTTTGGAAAAGAGCGCTTTATCTCGGGTTCGAGCCTCGGAATGGAGATATCCTAATAGATAGCATCCCATTCCCATATAGCTTATGGCCCTTTCGTCATCTATCGGGATAAGAGGACTGTCTCCTGAGTTTAAGGGCAACTTTATGTTCGTATTAGTGCCAAAGTCATAGATTAATCGGTAGGTAGGATTTTGCAGATAGACGGCTAGACTTCGTAAGAAACACGAAAGCACGTTTGGATCGATATCGTAGAAATCGACTTCGAGGGGTTCTGTGTGTCCAGGTTGAGGTTCCTCTCGCAGGTGATAAGTATTTTCGGATGCTGAATGGTTTTCTGGTTTCATATATTTTATGACTGAAATTTTTAAGTTCTAGGCAAGAAAAGTCTGCTTTTATCAACGATGCAAATTCTTTCCAAGTTCTCAGGGAGTCCCTAGCACTACTAAGCAGAATGAAAATACTTAGTGCCCTTTAGGGTACTTAAGCTTTTAGACAACGGCTTTAGCCGTTGGCGTGGTATCGAAACTTCCGCTCTCCTGCACTCGTCTGGTAGGACGAATAATTTTAGTAAAAATGAGGCATTAAAAATTGTCATGAGTAATAATATAGAATTTTATATTTTTTATCAACCAAAATCAATTAAATAAATCTCATTTTGACTATCAATTAATATATTTTTCCAGTGTAAATCTGGATGTACCAAAGAATGCTCATCTCTCAGATACTTCAAAGCCTGCTCTAATCCCTTCGTCTTCTTTGGTTCGTTCTGAAAAGCCTGAAAAAAAACTTCTGGCAGGAGTTCACCCTCTTCTGGATAGATATTATAATAAGTAGGCATATCCCCTTCTCTTGTTTTCACTAATTTATCAAATTCTACTTCTGAAAGGGATCGAATTTATTGATCCGTAAAAGGTTCCAATTTTGACCAGTACTCGTCTAGTTTTAAATAGACCCATCTTTTTAAGGTCATACCCGTCACCAGTTCCATGATATAGGCTCGCTTCCTGACATCGGTGGCTGTGGGGTTAGGTTTCTGATATATATCAGGGACATGTACCCAGTCGGGAACACACTGGTTTCCGTCGGGTGTTCTAGCTAATTTCCCGGATAGGATAGCATTCTGAAAATCCGCATGATTATTGACCTCTCGCAGCAGAGTTCTCTCTGTATCACCTGAGTGAGAAATCTTGATTACCGTATTAGCTTGTTTACTCTCTAGTACTATTCCATTGGCCCCTGTCCCCACCAACCTTGTCCCTCCCTCTGATAATAATTCTCGTAACTCGGGGGGATCAAGCACCAAGTTACTCGCTTCTTCTATGGTTTCTTGCCTTATCTTGGCTAACATTTTTTGTTTTCCCTGCCGAACGATTTCCTGAGTTTGTGACCGTAGAGGTTTTGAAATATTGTTGTACCAATCAAAAAATACGTTCACTTCAGCCAGAGTCATATTGTCGATGTTATCTTTCAACCATTGCAAGCCTTCATTCGGATTTTCTAGCCTTTTAGAGAGTTCCTTCTTTTTTATCTTCTGTACTTGCTTGGAGTAATCTTCTGCTAGTAGAAATGATCTATATTTTTTCAACCAGTCTAATATTTCATCTGAAGAAAGAGAATCCAAATATTGTACTTTTATGGAGACAATAGTCGTTGGGATAATTGAGGGAATATTGTCATAGTTATTAATCTTTTCAAGCATCATATCTAATCTATTTAATAAGGGCTTTTGTCGAGTTGTTGATACATTACTTAATTCTAATGCAATGTTGTCTATTACGTTGTATAGTTCATTGATGATTGTTTGTTGATGTGCTAATTTTTCTATTATAATAGCGTCGTTCTTAAGGGCTTTTATTAAATTAGCTGGCATTTCTTCTCTGCTTGCATAGGCGCCTGTTTTCGGGAGGAAGCTATCTATTTGCTGGCCGGTCAATCTTTCCCAGATATTTTTGGCCTTGCCTCCTACTTTTCTCACGGCCTTCTGCACAAAGGGGCTAAAGACTTTCTCCACAATCTTCAATTCCAAAATAACCTCCCGATTTTCTCTGCATTTTTCCAAAAACCCTTCCACTATAGATGCCGTCAACTCATCTTTGAATAGGAGGGCTACTATTTTCTCTAACTTGATGTTCAAGTTTATGTTTTGATTTAAATTATAACGGTTTACTTTTTGGGCACGAAGCTTGTCATTTCGAGCTTCGCTACGAAATCTTAAAAACTCTAACTACAAGGATTGTATTTTAGAAAGGATTAAAAAATCTCCATAACCCTTCGTGATGCTATAGCAAAAAGCGATAGTCTCACTAAACCACCTTCCCAAAGCTAAAGCTTTGGACTCCAATAATCCCACCGTCTAATCCCTTATAAAATACAATCCTTGTAGTTATTAGCGCGTTTGAGGGCCATAACTTATTTTGAAAACATTCAAACTCTTTTATGGCCCTCAAATAGTCTAAATAACCCTATAAATATAGGTTAATAATAGGGGCCGCGTATCACTACGCTGCCAAACGTGAGTTTGGACGAGTGTTTGGACGACTGCCAAACTAAAGTTTGGAGTCCTACTGCCAAACTAAAGTTTGGACTCCATCGCTATTTTTTAGTCAATAGTAAAACTTAAAATCGCTAAAGCGCCTACTACAAACGCAAGGCGCTAAAGCGCCTACTACAAACTCGCGCAAAGCGCTTACTATAAACTTAGGCACGCAAAAATTAAGTTTAGCAATAAAACACCTAGAAAAAGTATAAGTAATTAAGCGCGATTGAGGGCCATAACTTAATTTGGAAACTTCCACGTCGACGTGAGTGTTTTATGGCCCTCAAATAGTCTAAATAACCCTAAAAATATAGGTTAATAACAAGGGCCGCGTATTACTACTCTGCCAAACGTGAGTTTGGACGAGTGTTTGGACGACTGCCAAACTACTCCGGCTTGGACTTCTACTGCCAAACTAAAGTTTGGACTCCTACTGAAATGGCGGTGATAATCATCCTAAAGACTTTCGTATCCGTGCAGCTTGGAGGATATCTTCTGAGGTATCGTCTCCAAGCGAGAGTTTGTAAAATATATTCGAGGTGAAGTTACGATGAATCATGTGGTGGCATTCTTTGGGGCCTATCGGTTCTTCTATGATTGCTTCGATTTCCAGAATTTCTTCTCGAATTGTTTTCCAAGCCTCGTTTTTATGACAGAGTAGATCCAAGTTTTCCCGGTTTAAGTAGTGGCCGGCATGGAGGATATCTCTTTTGAGGGTTGGATACAATGATTTGACAAGCGGTAGAATTTTCATTTCTTGCGCTTTTTTCAACGCGCGTCCGGTGCCAATCAGTTCTGGTGGGACTCCAAGGGAATAAAGTGCGCCAGTAAATTTGATAGCGCGTGGCAGTTTGACATTACCCACGCCCCGAGAGTAGCCAAAAATACCGATATGTTGCATACGTTCCCGATGCGAGGGTAAAAATGATGCCACTTTATTGATGATATTCGCAATGCTTTCAATCGTTTCTTGGAAGTAGCCCTTGGCTTCGAGATTAAACTTTTTGATAGCCGTTCCTTCTTCTGAAGTCACTTTCCGATACTTCTTGAGATTTTGGGGAATGCGGAAGTTGAATTCCGCGATTGCTTTTTTGACGTCTTGAAGTGGATAATCAAATCGGAAAGCGCTCTGAAGCGTCAAGGAGTTAATACCTTTGTATTCTTCTATGACGGCGTCGGTATTTTCTGGGTTAATGCTCCCTCGAAACGGAAGACAGCCGCCGCCTATCCAAGGAAAAATATTGATATTGTGCTTTTCACCAAAAGTATGATAGGCCGAAATGGCGTGTTTGCATGCCAGCATGGCCGGAATAAGCCCGGCATTCATGGCGGGATCAGAACGTGCGATAAAAACGCGCATGTATTCAGGTTTGTAGTAATGCTCTTTTTGCAAAAACTGTAGATAGGTTTCAAGGATTTTATCCGAGTCCATCATGGTTTCGACTTCTTCAAATAAAGGGATGAGATCAATACGCTTCATCTGGGTTTTCATTTCAAAGATATCTTCGGCAGCGTGAGCAATGCGTGAAAACCTTTTTTGCAAATACACCAACTGTTCCGCCCGGGTAGTCATGGGAAGAATGACTTCAAAAAGTGGTGGCGTGTGCATATCATAAATGCCAGCCGCTTCTTCGGCCGAGATCAGGTTCATAAACGCCCGCGGCAGTCGGTGGGAGGTTTCTTCCCAGATATTGGGAATACGAAAGGTTAGGAATTTGTCTTTGCCGATCTGATTTTGTTTGAAGTAGTCGTGGTAGTCATGGTAAAGACGATCAATAACGGCTTCATCGACAAATTTACCTTCCCAGTCCCACATATATTCATCGATCCCAAGTTCAGAGAAACATCGGTAGCATTCTTCGATTTCTTCATTAGCGGAGATAAAGCACTTATCCGTCCAGATTGACGGGCCGGCATTATCTGGATGTTGTGTTGCCATGGTAACGGGAATTTTTCGCATGAGTCGCTCCAAGCCAGGGGCGGTGCCCCTGGCTATATTAATATCGCCCCGTTGGGGCTAAGATTAATGATTAATGATTAATGATTAATGATTAATGAATTAAAGAATACTTAATTTATTGTTTTTAAAATAATAGAACTGAAGCGGAATAAAAATGGGATTAAGTTTTAGACACCAAAGGTACCTTCTTTTCACCACCCCAAGTTGAATGTGAAACGCAGTAACCCACGGTTCTGTTATTTTTGTTCTTATAAAAACAATGACTTATATTTTTTGTGTCCATTTTTTTTAGATAATCGGACTTCCACTGTTTAGATAACTCATTGATTTTACATCATCCAATTTTGTTAACTCCGTTAAAAATGAACGAACCATGGGCAGTAATTCGCTCCGCGAGATCATAAGGAATAAAAAGAGGCTGAAAAAAAACGAGCAAAATCAACCCTTATGTAACACCCCAGGCTAAAAGCCCAATGCCATTAAGTTAAGGGCTTTGCACGTGGGATTGCCCCTACAAACCGTTATGTAATGTAGGGGCAATCCTTTATGGTTGCCCTCACCCAAAAGCGGTACGATATGGCATTGAGGCTAAAA
>Ga0164318_10002697_pt1 | contig 16574 bp, 17 predicted proteins | sample GuaBasSedimGuay9_FD_113734 | JGI IMG/M metagenome (GOLD analysis project Ga0164318, IMG submission 113734) | Subseafloor sediment microbial communities from Guaymas Basin, Gulf of California, Mexico - Guay9, Core 4571-4, 0-3 cm | ecosystem: Environmental > Aquatic > Marine > Hydrothermal vents...
CCAAGTCCGGGTACAATATACGACCTAACAGTAAGTTCCTGGTCAACAGCACCAACCCAAATAGTAATATCTTTATTTGGCAAGTTCTTTTTAACATAATTAATGCCCTCATTGCTGGCAATTATTGCAACAATATGAGTGTGTTTAGGGTTTCCCATTTTCAACATTGCTTTATAAGCCAATACCATTGAAGCTCCGGTTGCTAACATAGGATCAGAAATAATAACAATTTTGTCGTCAATAGATGGACCTGTAATATATTCAAACTCAATATGAAAAGTTCCGTCACCATCATATTTTCTGTAAGCAGAAATAAATGTATTTTCAGCTTTATCAAAATAATTTAAAAACCCTTGGTGCAATGGCAAGCCTGCTCTTAAAACAGTTGATAAAACAGGTTGCTGTTTAATTTTGGGTACCTCGGCAATTCCCAAAGGTGTATGAACAGATTCTTTTGAATATTCTAATTCTTTACTTATTTCGTATGCAAAAATTTCACCTATTCGCTCAAGATTACGTCGAAAACGCAGACTGTCTTTTTGAATTTTATCATCACGAAGTTCAGCTATAAACTGATTAAAAATTGAATTGTTATCCCCAAGAATCCTAATCATCTTTTAAAATATTAATTAAATTAAACTTTCATCTGCAAAGCTAAAATATTTATCATCAGCAACAATAATATGGTCAAGAATTTTTATATCGAAATATTCAGAAGCTTTCTTTAATTTTTCAGTAATAATTTTATCGTTGTTACTTGGCGTTATATTTCCTGAAGGATGATTGTGACATAGTATTATTGATGATGCCAATTCATTAACAGCAAGTTTTAAAATAATTCTTACATCAATAACAGTACCGGAAATGCCTCCCTGACTAATTTTATGTTTTTCTATAATTTTATTATGTCTATTTAAGCAAAGAACCCAAAATTCTTCGTATGGCAAGTCGGATAGTATTGGTTGAAAAATATTAAAGAGATCTTTACTGTTTGTGATTTTTGTTTTATTTACAGCCTCCGTTAATTTTCTGCGTCTTCCTAATTCAAGAGCTGCAATAATTGCAATAGCTTTAGCATCGCCAATGCCATTAAACGATTTAAAATCGTCTATTGAAAGTTTACCTAATTCGTTTAGATTATTGTTTACTTTTGAAAGAATTGTTTTAGATAAATCAACAGCAGACTCATTTTTATTTCCGGAACCAATAAGAATGGCAATTAATTCGGCATTACTAAGACTGTTAATGCCTTTAGAAAGGAGCTTTTCGCGAGGACGGTCGTCAAGAGACCAATTTTTTATGCTTAAATTAGTTTTTGCCAAATTATTTATATATAAAAAAAGCCTTCATAAAGAAGACTTTTTATTTTTTAAGATAAGGCTTATAAGCTACTAACATACAAACTTAAACTTGATTTCAAATTTGATGCTTTATTCTTATGAATTATATTTCTTTTTGCAAGTTTGTCAAGCGCCGATGCTACTTGTGGCAATAACTCCTCTGCAACTTTTTTATCTTCTGTTGCTCTTAATTTACGAATTGCATTTCTTGCTGTTTTAGCATAAAATTTATTATGCAATCTTCTTTTTTCGCTTTGACGAATTCTCTTTTTTGCTGAAATATGATTTGCCATACTACTTATTATATTTTTAAATAAAAAAGTAGTCCGACGGGGAATCGAACCCCGGTTACCAGGATGAAAACCTGGCGTCCTAACCCCTAGACGACCGGACCATTATCAATTGGTTTGCAAAAGTAATACAATTTTTTTTGTTTCAAAATTATTTTTAAGAAAAATACAAAATTATTTAACTTTTATTCTCCTCCTTTGTTTGACAGCATATTAATCAATTTTTCTAATTGATTATTAGTTCCCAAAACAAAAATTTTATCGTTTTGAGATAACTTTTCTTCATGAGAAGGATTAAAAATAAATTTTCCTTCACCCTTTTTCATCCCAATAATATTTGCTCCCGTAATATTTCTTATTCCAAGTTCTCCTATCGATTTATCAACAAACTCCTTTCTCAAACTACAACACGAAAACTCCTCAAGATTCACTTCTCCTTTACTTTGCAGAAGTATTTTATCAAGGAACTCAACAATATCTGGTTGTGCAACTAATTTTGCCATATGTTTACCACCAATCAAATCTGGCATTACAACAAAATTTGCACCTGCTTTTTTTAATTTTGAATTTGAGCTAATATTTGATACCCGACTTACAATTTTTATTGATGAATTTATTTGTCGTGCTGTTAGAACAACATATAAGTTATCGGCATCAACAGGCAAACTTGTTATTAACGCTTTTGCATTTTTTATATTTGCTTTAATAAGAGTATCGTTTTCGGTTGCATCTCCGACAATAAAAAAAGAATTTTTATCATTGTATTTTGTGCTTAAATCTTCCTTTTGATCAATAATTACAAGTCTTTCACCATGCTCTTGCAAATTGATAGCAGCTTGTTTCCCATTTCTTCCATAACCACATATTATAATATGATTTTTCAAACATTTGTAATTATCCATTTTCGTTTCTCAAAAATTTTTATTAAATTTATCAAAAATAAGAAAATTCTTATTAAGAAATGAACAGATTCTTTAAATTATTATTTCTCTGTATTTTAATTATTCTTGCATCATGTGAGAATGCTCAACATACAAAAACGCAAGAAAAAGTATCTGATTTACAAAAAATTAAAAATAGAGGGAAATTAATAGCACTTACCGATAATAACTCCACAAGTTATTTTATTTATAGAGGCAAACCCATGGGTTATCAGTATGATTTGCTTAAAATGTTTGCTGATTATTTAGGTGTTGATTTGCAAATAATCACCAGCAACAATATGAACGACACTTTTGATAAACTCAAACTAGAACAATGTGATTTGTTGGCTTTAAATTTAACCGTAACCAAATCAAGAAGCAATATAGTAAATTTTACAGAGCCTCATGGAACAACTCGTCAGGTTTTGGTACAACGCAAACCCGAAGGTTGGGAGAAAATGTCGAAAAGGGAAATTGAAAGTAACATGGTAAGAAACCAATTAGACTTGGCAAAAAAAACAGTTTATGTTCAAGCAAACACTTCATATTCTACCCGATTAAAACATTTAGCCGAGGAAATTGGTGACAGCATAAATATTATTGAAGTCGACAAAGAAACTGAACAGCTTATTTATTCTGTTGCAAATGGAGAAATAGACTATACTGTAACTGATGAAAATGTAGCATTATTAAATCAAACATTCTTGCCAAACATTGATGTTATGACACCTGTTAGTTTTCCGCAAAAATTAGCCTGGGCAGTACGAAAAAATTCTCCCGAATTATTAAACGCAATTAATAACTGGATTAACAGTGTTAAGAACACTCCCATGTATGCTGTTGTTTATAATAAATATTTTAGAAACAAAAAGGCAACAAGAAGATTAAAAAGTGATTATTTATCTGTTCACGGTGGGAAAATTTCAGTTTTTGATAAATATATTAAAGAATACAGTTCTGATATTGATTGGGACTGGCGCTTATTGGCTTCATTGATATATCAGGAATCGAGATTTGATCCAAGGGTTAAATCGTGGGCAGGTGCTTATGGTTTAATGCAATTGATGCCCCACACAGCATCAAGGTTTGGAGCAGGTAAAAATTCTTCACCTAAAAAAAACATAGAGGCCGGAGTTAAATTTATTAAGTGGCTCGACAATTATTTTGCTAATACAATCGTTGACAAAAACCAAAGAATTAAATTTATTTTAGCTTCATATAATGTTGGTTTAGGTCATGTTTTAGATGCAAGACGTTTAGCTGAAAAAAACGGTAAAGACCCTAATGTTTGGGATAATAATGTAGATTATTATATTCTTAACAAATCAAACCCTAAATATTATAGAGATTCTGTTGTTAGATATGGATATTGTCGCGGACAAGAAACTTATAACTATGTTAATGAAATAATTAATCGTTATAAGGACTATCAAAATGTTATGAATTAAGTAAGTCGGCTTGTTTTACAATTTTTATAAATTCGCATAACACCATTGCTGTTGCTCCCCAGATTTTATTCCCATTAGCATTATAATAAGGAGCTTGAATTTTTTTATTTCCTACTTTAAAAAGACCGTTTTTTTTGTTTACATTATCTAGTAATTCGCTAATTTTCACATTAATAACATTGCTTACCTCAAAAGTGTCAATCTTAAAGTCAGGCTTTTTATTTACATATCCAATAAAAGGTTGTGCTGTATAGTTGCTAATCGGAATATAAATTGAACTTATTGGTCCAATAATTTTAATTAATTCGGGTTCTATGCCAATTTCCTCATACGTTTCTCTTAAAGCTGTTTGAGATAATACATTATCAGAGCTCTCATATTTACCTCCCGGAAAACTTATTTGAGCACTATGAAATCCATCGTATTCAGCTCTCTTAATCAGCACTGTGTAAATATCATTATTGTAAGGATATAATAAAATTAACACACTGCTTTTAACAGGTGATTTGCTTGAATAGTTGTTAAATCTAAACGAAGGAGACATTATCTTATGAGCACTTTCACCAGGTAATTCTTTACTTAACTGATATTTTAATCTTTCAATAAAACTATCAAACATAAAATCTTATATCAAATTCAGGTTAATAAAATTAAACGTATTGTAAAATTCGCTCTCCCGAATTAAAGTCAAGAGAACGAATTAATAAATTTTACAAATTTTATTCTTTACAATTTTTATTCTTTGTTAATGGTTTTTATTAAAAAATAATTCTTTTTACCTTTTTGAACTAAGATATATTTTTCGTCAATAAGCCAAGATTTATCTACAAGAGAATTTGCATCTGTAACTTTTTCTTTATTAATGCTTAATCCTCCGCCGGCAATTAATCTGCGCAACTCCCCTTTTGAACTAAAAATTTTTGTTTTATCAATTAACAAATCGGTAACATTAATTCCTTTTACTATATCATAAATATTAATTTCAAACTGTGGTACACCTTCGAAAACTGACAAGAAAGTTTCTTCATCAATTTTTTGCAATGTTTCTTTAGTTCCTTTGCCGAATAAAATTTTTGAAGCTTCAACGGCTGAATTATAATCTTCTTCGGAATGAACAAGTATTGTAATTTCTTTTGCTAATGCACTTTGCAAAATTCGTAAATGTGGAGCTTTGTTATGTTCAGCAATCAATTTTTCAATTTCATCTCTATTTAATAGTGTAAAGATTTTAATATATTTCTCAGCATCCTCATCAGAAACATTTAACCAAAATTGGTAAAATTTGTATGGTGATGTGTATTTTTTGGCCAACCACACATTCCCTTGTTCTGTTTTACCAAACTTACCTCCATCGGCTTTAGTTATTAATGGGCAAGTAATTGCATATGCTTCACCATTAAGTTTTCGTCTAATTAATTCTGTTCCTGTAGTGATATTTCCCCATTGGTCGGAGCCACCCATTTGCAGTTTGCAATTTTTGTGTTCATACAAATGTAAAAAGTCATATCCCTGTACTAATTGGTATGAAAATTCGGTAAAAGAGAGACCTGATTTTGCCTCATTATTTAGTCTCTTTTTAACAGAATCTTTTGCCATCATATAGTTAACTGTAATATGCTTACCAATATCACGAATAAATTCAAGGAATGAAATATTTTTCATCCAATCGTAATTGTTAACTATCTCTGCTGAATTATCATTCCCGTTAAAATCAAGAAAATTAGTTAACTGATTTTTTATTCTTGCCTGATTATGCTTTAATTTAGCTTCGGAAAGCAAATTTCTTTCTTCAGATTTACCTGATGGATCACCAATCATTCCTGTTGCACCGCCAAGAACAATAATCGGCTTGTGCCCTGCTAACTGGAAATGTTTTAATAACATAACTGATACTAAATGTCCAATATGTAAAGAATCTGCAGTTGGGTCAATACCAACATAGGCAGTTGTCATTTCTTTTTTAAGTTGTTCTTCTGTTCCGGGCATGATGTCGTGAATCATACCTCTCCATTTTAATTCATCAATAAAAGTCATAGTCTGAAATTTTTTTCAAAGATAATAATTGAAAAATTATTATTATAATATGTTGTCAAATTCTTCTTTTTACAAATGTTTATTTTTGCAGAATTTATACTCCTTTTTGTTTGCAATCAGAAAAAACAAATGTTTTATTTATAGATGATTTATTCAAACCTATATTTTCAAATTTTAAATAAGGAAATATTGAAGGTGCAAAATTAGATAATGGTTTATATAAAAGAGAGCTTTGTGTTAGCTCTGGCGACATAAATTTAAGGTTTTTATCTAATCCATTAACAATAACAAGGATAATACTAATAATAAAAGCTATTTTGGCAATACCGAATACTGCTCCTAGAATTCGATTAATAAAACCTAATGCAATTGCTTTTATCAATTTGTCGATTAATGTTGCAGCAAAATGAACAGCAACAACAATTATCACAAATGTGACAGCAAACGAAATAATTGGCAAATAATTAGGGTTAAAATCAAAATTCAGAATTAAGTAATGACTTGTAATGTCAGAAAATTTAACTGCACCATAAATACCAAGTAACAAAGCGGCAAAAGATGCAATAGAGTGAATAAAGCCTTTTGAAAAACCTTTATATGCACTCCATAATAAAGCCACTAAAACAATTAAATCAAAATAATTCATAAAAACAAGGTTGTTGATTTTTTTTAATGTAGATAAATTTGATTAAGTGTAAAAATAAGAAAATTTATTATTGATTAGTGAAATAATTATAAAAAAAAGTAAAATATTTATTATTTAGTATAAATTTGTAATAACCAATAAACTTTAAAATATGCCATTATTTCGTTCCATTGTTTCGTGGATGATGATAAAAAGAACAAATGAGATTAATTTGTTTAAGAATTATCCTATTGAAGTGCAGCAAGAAACATTTAAAAAATTAATAAAAAAAGCTAAAGATACTGAATGGGGTAAAAAATATGACTACAAATCAATTAATACTATTGAAGAATATAAAAGAAGAGTGCCTTTACAATATTATGATGATATAAAACCTTATGTGATAAGACTTAGACAAGGGGAACAAAATTTATTGTGGAATCAGGAAATAAAATGGTTTGCAAAATCATCGGGAACGACAAATGATAAAAGTAAATTTATACCTGTAAGTAAAGATGCTTTAGAAGATTGCCATTTTAGGGGAGCAAAAGATACTCTAACAATTTATTCGGAACAATATCCGGACACAGAAATATTTAAAGGTAAAGGGCTGACAATAGGAGGAAGTCATCATATAAATAATTTTAGCAATGCTTCATATTATGGAGATCTCTCTGCAATATTGATTAAAAATGCTCCTTTTGGGACTGAGTTTATTAGAACACCAAGTCAATCGGTTGCTTTAATGGATGAGTGGGAAGAAAAACTAAATAAAATGGCTCATCAAACTATTAATGAAAACGTTACAAGCATTGCCGGAGTACCTTCGTGGACATTAGTATTAATGAAAAAAATTCTAAGCATTACAGGTAAAAAAAATTTATTAGAAGTATGGCCTAATTTAGAGTTATTTATGCATGGAGGGATTAGTTTTGTGCCTTACAGAGAACAATACAAAAAATTAATTCCATCAAACGATATGCACTATCTTGAGATTTATAATGCTTCGGAAGGATTTTTTGGTATTCAAGATGACACTAACTCAAACAGCATGTTGTTAATGCTTGACTATGGGATTTTTTATGAATTTATTCCTCTCGAAAATATTCACGATGAAATGCCAAAAACATTAAGCATTAATCAAATTGAATTAAACAAAAATTATGCAATAGTAATATCGACAAACTCCGGTTTATGGCGATATATTATTGGTGATACAATTAAATTTACTTCAAAATATCCTTTTAAATTTGTTATTACCGGTAGAATAAAACATTTTATTAATGCCTTTGGCGAAGAGCTTATTATTGATAATGCAAAAAATGCTTTAAAAATTGCCTGCGACCGAACAAATGCCATGATTAATGAATATACAGCAGGACCTGTATATATGAGTGAAAATCAAAAAGGTTGCCATCAATGGCTTTTTGAATTTGACAAGAAACCCAATAATCTGGAACACTTTACAGAATTGCTCGATAATTCATTAAAATCTTTTAATTCCGATTACGAAGCAAAACGATATAAAGATATTTCGTTAACATTACCTCAAATTGTTTGTTTAAAAAAAGGTGTCTTTCATGAATGGTTAAAACGAAAAGGCAAACTAGGAGGTCAACATAAAATACCACGTCTTGCCAATAACAGAATCTATGTTGATGAGTTGCTTAAAATTAACGAAGAATTATAAAAAACAAAGCCCATGAAAATTTTAATTTCGATATTACTACTTTTTTCAACTTTTAATCTCGGATCCTTCAAATTAATTAATGAGATAAATATTACCAGCAATTTTTTCACAACTGATAATCTTGGAAATGTATATACTGTTAATAATAAACAACTGACAAAATTCAACAAAGAAGGAAACAAAATTTGTGAATACAGCAATAATTTTCTTGGTGATATTACATCAGTAGATGTATCAAACCCATTGAGGATATTAATTTTTTATAAAGATTTTAATCAGATTGTTTTTTTAGACAATACTCTTTCAGCAATTGGTAGCCCTATTAATCTTAATGATATTGATATTGATGAAGCGACATTGGTGTGTGGCTCAAATCAAAATGGTTTTATTGTGCTTAATAGTCAAACAAAAAAATTATGTAAATATGACAAAAATCTTAAAGAGGTTTACGAAAGTTTTAACCTAGGGCAAATTGTTGGCAGAGAATTTCTTGCCAACGAGATGTTTGAAAAAAACGGTTATGTATATTTAAATATTCCGAATAAAGGAATTCTTATTTTTGATATGTATGGTGTTTATGTGAAAACAATTTATATTAGAAATTTAAAAACGTTTCAAATAAAAAATAAAAATATTTTATATCATAATAATAACTCTCTTAATTTGTATAATTTAAAATCATTTCAAACAGACAGCCTGAAATTACCTGACTTTGTTCGTATAATTAACTCCCGCATTGAAGAAGACCGATTATACATTTTAAAAGCAAATAAATTATTAATATACCAAATTATCAACGAATAATAAAAGAGACGAGCAAGATAACTTGCTCGTCTTTAACTTTTTTATAATCTGTCAACTTATTTTTATTCATCTTCTTTTTTTAATTCCGCTGCTCTTTTAGCAATTGCACTAGTTAATTTTATTATAGACAACGGATTTTCTTCAAACTTTTTTGAATACTCTTCTAAATTTTCTTCGGTAACTCCATATTTATTAAAGACTGCTTCAATCTCTTTTTGAGCTTCTTCACCAAGAGATAGCTGTCCTGCAGCTGTTCCTGTTTTTTCAGATTCAATGGCATACTTTGTAGAAATATACATTAGTTGAGCTGAAATCTCTACATAAATTTCATCGGTAATCTCACCTTTTGTTATATTTTCTTCAACCTGTTCATTGTCTTTCACATCAGAAGCTTCATTATTACTTCCACCGCTGCAATTAACAAAAAAAGTAATTGCAAACAACATTACAGATAACTTAAAAAAAATTTTAATTTTCATCGGATTATTTATTTAAATTAAACAATAAATCTCTCACCCTTTTTATTCCATTGAGAGACTAAGAAATATTGATTTATCTTATTTGTGTAAGTTACAAAGTTTTTGAAAAAGAAAAAATTATTCTTTTTTATTTAAACTCTTTTAATTCAAGTTTATCGCCATCAAAAACTGCATAAGTAAAATGGGTAATCCAATCGCCAAGATTAATAAATTGGCATTTATTATTTAATTTCAAATCAATAGGAACGTGGCGATGACCAAATATCATATAATCAAAGTGTTCGTATTTTAATTCTTCTTTAGCATAAATAACAAGATTCTCTTTATCAACTCCTTTAAACTCTTCAGCAACGAGACCTTTTGCTTCTCTACTACTAATTGACCAACTATGCGCAATTGCAAAAGCAACATTGGGATGAAGCCTTGAAAACAACCAATGAAGTATTGGATTTGTAAATATTTTTTTAAGCCTTTTGTATCCTTTATCGCCGGGACCTAAGCCGTCACCATGTGCAAGAAAAAATTTCTTGCCATTAATTATTTTTGTTACCGGATTTCGCTGAAGAATAACTCCTGTTTCTTTTGGAAGATAATCGGTTACCCACAAATCGTGATTTCCTGTAAAAAAATATACGACAATTCCTTTATCTGTCAGCTCACATATTTTGCCAAGAAAACGCGAAAAACCTCGAGGAATAACTTTTTTGTATTCAAACCAAAAATCAAAAATATCTCCAAGAAGATAAATTTCTTGTGCATCACTTTTTATTTCATCGAGCCATTTAACAAAAAGTTTTTCTCTTTTAAGACTTTTCTCATAACTTGGATAACCTAAATGAGCATCTGAAGCAAAATATATTTTTTTATTTTTTCCCAATTTTAATTAATATATGATGAAGCGTTTTTTAACTTATATAATTTATTTAAATTTAAAGTAAAACGTATTTTTTGCCAGTAATTGTCTGTAATAAAGTCATTTGTTTCTTTCAAATCTTCTGACATTAATACCGGAACATATATTACAAATATATTATTAAAAAATGGAATTTCAATTCCTGCCTCGTAAATAAATTGGTTTGACTTGTTATAATTTTTTATATTGTCGTATGTACCAATATTTGCATAAATATTAATTGGAATTTTTGTAGGCAAACTACTTGTTAAATTTAATGTTGTAATCCAGTTATTGGTTTGTCCCAAAAAAGTGTAAGTTGTGAAACCTCCATCGTTTCGCACAAATTGTTGTGACAAAAGATGATTGTCGACATCATTATTAATTGTTTCCATTCTACCTAAAAAAACATTGTCGAAAGTATAATCCTGATAGCCTGTTGTACCGGAAAGTCTGAAATTATAATTTCCATAATAAGAATCAGAGTTATATAAAAATTTACCGGCAAAAAATCTAACGTTAAGTCCTTTTCTTACATTATTATAAGTAATTTTATAATTCGCTTCAACCCAACTTTTAACAAAGCCTTTAGCTGCCTGAATGTTTGCCGAAAATTTAAAGGGATTTATTAAGCGTTTATTTTCAAAATCATATCTAATATTATGAAAATACTTATTAACCTTCTTATTATTATAAAAATAATCTTCTAAATCGCTTGCTAATATTGAGTTAATTGTAACAGTATTGTTAATTCTGCTTCGTGCGCATGATTTTCTGAAATTAATTTTAGCTTTTGCTTCATATCGTTGAAAATCTGCATCACTTTCATTTCCAATTGAATATTGTGTAACAGATGTTCCTATTTTAATATCCTGAATAAAACTGTTGTTTTGAAACATTGTATATGATAATTTCGCTGTACCTGCAATATTATTTTTCCCAAAACTGTAAAAAGGATTAATTATATATTCAAATTTTTGCTTGGGTAAAAGCGAATTGGTAAATAATACTCCAGGCATATATTTATCATAATTATTCCACCCCAGAAGAGGATAATAATTAATTTGTGTTTTATTAGAATTTTCTACTATACCAAACAGCTTAAATTTAAGAGGCTCAACTTTTTTCAATATTCCGCGTGTTCTTATTGTATTATTTTTTCTGTTTACATCGAGCATGTTTTTTGAATAATCAATAACGATTTTATCTACATCAGGAGTGTTTATTTTAAATTTCTTTTCACCTTCAAACCCATCATACCATTGTGAATAAACTACAGTATCGTTATTTATTTCCGATATATTTATAGGCGAGTTAATTTTACCTGAATTTTTAACTATCAACTCATTATTTTTAATTGACTTAGTTTTATAGTCAATTTTTTTTGTTGTGTTTAAGATGTCGTTAAAAAACCAGTCAAGATTTTTATTGGAATTTTCAACAAAACATTTTTTAAAATCTTCGGGATATGGATGTTTATATTGCCACTGTTTAAAAAACTTTTGCATTATTTGGTTAAATTTATCTTCGCCAAGATAATTTCTTAAATAGTCAATTGAAAAAGCAGTTTTATAATATGCAATAGCTCCATAATTAATTGAAGTATAATCTTTTGAATGCAGTGATGCAATTTGATCGGTGTTGTTTCTTGCTTTAAGCAAATAAATCAGTTCTTGCATATATTTATATTTTTCATTTTGAATACCCAGCATTTTGGCAATTTTTTCATTTCCTAATAATTGATAAACCCTGTTATTTGGATATTTCGTGTTTATATATCGAGCTTCGCTAAAAGTGTTAATACCTTCATCCATCCACGGGTATTCTCTTTCGTTAAAACCGAGCATTCCGTAAAACCAATTGTGACCCACTTCGTGCATAATTGTAACTTCGAGAACAAATTTATTTTGTGATTTCCCAATTATTGTTATTGTTGGATATTCCATTCCTCCTCCTGCAGTTAATGCTCCAAGAACAGCAGTACAATTATTATATGGATAGTCACCATACCACGATGAATAATATTTAATTGCATCGTTGACATATTCTAAAGCATTTTCCCATTTATCAGCCTCATAATTTAAAAAAAACACCCATGTATTTACTGTATGTTTTGAGTTTGGCAGTATTACTTTACTTTTTAAAACATGATAGCGTTTGTCGGCAAACCAGGCAAAATCATGAATGTTTTTTTCAGTAAAACGCAATGTTTTTGTTATTGAATCTGAAGCAGGATAAGTCTGGTCTTTCTCGTCAAATGCTTTTATTTGTTCTGTTTCTTTAACTTTTTGATCTAACCATATTTTTTCTTCATCATTCATTAAATTACCGGTTGCTGCAACAACATAGTTTCTAGGCACAGTTATTGAAACATCAAAAAAACCAAATTCAGAATAAAATTCACCTTGGTCGAGATAAGGCATTTGATGCCAGCCATATTTGTCATAAACTGCCGGTTTTGGATACCATTGTGAAATTTGATATGATTGTTTTTTGTGTCCTAAACGTGAAAATGTTCTTGGTATCTTCACGTGGAAAGGAGTTGTTATAATTATTGTCTCGCCGGCTTGTATTGGTTTGTTTAAATATAATTTACAAATATCAATATTAACAGAATCTAATTCCCATTTAACTCTTTTATTATTTACTTTAAAATCAAGCGAATCAATATAACCTTTTTCACTTTCGTCAGAAAAATAAAACCAAGAGTCTCCATTCTCAAGTTTTTGTTTTGCAAAAGCAGTATTTTCATTTTTATATGCATTAGGCCACAAATGAAAATATAGAAAATTTAATGTGTTTGGCGAGTTGTTTGTGTATTCAATTGTCTCATTAGCCGACAATTCATTCTTAACATCATTTAATTTGACATTAATTTTATAGTTTACTTTTTGTTGGAAATAATCTTGAGAATAAACATTTGTTATAATCAATATATTTATCAATAATGTTGTGATTATAATTTTATTTAGTTTCATAATTAATTATTTGTAAATTATGTAATACATGTTTAATTTTAGACGAATTCGAATTAATAGAAGTTACAGAAAATAAACGAAAGAAAAAAGAACTCTCAATTGCAAATATAAAAAATCAAACTTTCGTTAGTCGGTGAGCTACTATTTTAAATTTAACCCGAAAAATTCATAATTTTTCTACGCTTAAGAATTACCAACAATTTTTTTTTTAAAACCCCAAATTTGGGTACTTCTAATGTGGGGTTTACTTGCGTGAGCTCACCGCCAGTTGGCGGTTCGGTTCCCGCTTTACTTTCCACTATCCATCGCTAATTCATGCAATTCACTTCGTTTTTGTATGAATAAAGCAGGTTAAAGCGGGTTAATTCACTCCGAAAAGCCACTAAGATACTATAAATTGACAACTTTAGTTTCCGGAGTAGTCTCATATGTGAATATATAATTTTTTTTTTGATTTTTACGGTTTATCGAAGTGTAGTCATTTTATATAATAAAAATTATTAAATAATAGACTCCCACCCCAATGAAAATAATTGAGACTATACGCCTAAACCAAATTTCAAAGATTGTTACTTTGTTAAAAACTACACCAACACCACGAATAGTATAAGAAATAATCCAAGCAAAAATGATTACAGGTAATCCAGTGCCAATAGCAAAGATTATTGGCAAATAAAGCCCTGAAGCACTTGTTATTGTCATTGGTATTAACATTCCAAAATATAACACAGCACTATATGGACAAAAAGCTAAAGCAAAAACAATTCCTAAAAGCAGAACACCCCAAAAGCCTGATTGACTTTTCTGTTCCATTTTTTCTTTAAGTTTTCCAAAACCTGGCAACTTAATTTTAATGAAATCTAACATTAATAATCCAATAAGTATTAATAATGGTCCTAAAAAAATTTCACCCCATTTTTGAATAAACCCTGAAATTTGAAATTGACTTATTCCAAAATAAAATATCAAACCTATTGTTGTATAAGTTACAGCTCGTCCAAGAGTATAAATAAGTCCATTAAAAAAAACTCTTCTTTTATTATTAATGTCTTTCCCTAAAAATGCAATTGCGGTTATGTTTGTAGCAAGCGGGCAAGGGCTTATTGCTGTCATCAGCCCAAGAATAAAGGCATACAACAATGGCAATTGAGTGTTTTCTAATAACGATTGTAGAAACTCCATTATTTTAAATTAAGCATTTTGTCAACAGTTTCTTTAATTTTAACTTTTAGTTTGTCCGGCGTTGTTGTTGCATACAAAAATGCATCATTTGTTAAATCTATTCTTTGGTCGTTATGTATAAAAATTAATGTTTGCCACTTAACGTTCATTTTATTTGCTAAATCTTCTCCGTTTTTTTCTTCCATATCAACAGATTGAAAAGTAATTTTTCCTGAATTCACTTTGGCAGGATAAATATCAATTAAATCATTTCTCGTTTGTTCTTCCACGGCAAGACAAGTTGAACATCTGTGTTTATAATGAAAATAATATACCTCAACTTTATTTACATTGTTGGAACTGTCTTTAATAATATTAGAACTTTTGCTATTATTACTTGAAAAACCATTAAAAACAAATAATAACAATACTAACAAATTAATTATTTTTTTCATTTTTTTTAAATTTAATAAGCTAATAAAATCTTTTTTATTTCTTTTGCAGAAGGCACACGTCCCTTTACCACTACTTTTTCGTTAATTACAAGAGCCGGAATTGAAATTACACCATAATTCATTATATCCATAATATCTTCAATTTTTGAAATATTTGCGACTATACCATTTTCAGAAATCACTTCTCTTGTAAGCTTTTCAAGCACATTACAATTTGCACATCCTGTGCCAAGAATTTTTATGTCCATTTTTATTTTTTTATTATCAGTTCGTAAAAAAACGAACATTATATTTCTTATCCAAATTTTTATGTAAAAAAATTAAAAAAAGATAGAATACTTTTTGTGAATAAAAAATTGTTCGTACATTTGCGAACAATTTTAAAATAATGACGATGACTAAAAAAATAATAACAGACGAACAAAGAAAAATTGCACGTTATGCTAAAGCCATGGGACACCCTATTCGTATGTATTTATTACAATTGCTTTCAAAACAAGCGTGTTGTTACAGTCGCGATTTATCTGAAGAGTTGCCAATTGCAAAATCTACACTTTCGCAACATTTAAAAGAATTGAAAAATGCAGGACTTATACAAGGCGAAATTGAAGCTCCAAAAATTAGATATTGTCTTAATTTAAAAAACTGGGAAGAAGCCCAATTTTTATTTAAAAAATTCTTAGGAATATAAAAAAATTTACAATAATGGTTCGTGTTTTTACGAATTACGAAATAGAATTTAATTTAATCATTAATAATAATAAAATTAGAAGTTATGAAAATAGCAATAGTAACAAATGATGGCAATACCGTCAGTCAGCATTTTGGCCGTTCACAGTATTACAAAGTAATTACTTTAGAAAACGACAAAGTATTATCAGATGAACTCAGACAAAGAGGAACAGGGCACTTTGCACAAGGTCAAGGACAACAGCATTCTGAGTCAGAGTCTTCTCATTTTAATCAGCAAGGCAAACATGGTTATGGACAAGATGCAGATAACAAACATGCTTTAATGGCACAAGAAATTGGTGATTGTGATATTTTAATTGCCGGTGGCATGGGAAGTGGTGCATATGAGAGTTTTCAAAGAGCAGGATTAAAAGTGGTTTTAACAGACAAGCAATATATTGACGAATCTATACAAGCGCTTATAAAAGGCAATTTGAAGAATCTTGCAGACACAAGAACAGACTAATTAAATAAATTAATAAAAACTATTTATAAATACCACAGATTCAAAGTCTGTAATCAGATATAAAAATCTGTGGTAACTTTTTTTATTCCAATCTTTCGGAATAAACACATTTTAATTATACAATAATGAGTCCGGTCTAAAAAGCAAGTATCTACCTATTTGTCATTCTGAACTTGTTTCAGAATCTACTGATACCATGAAAGTTAAAGATTCCGATCCGTCAGCTGACGGACGGAATGACAAAAAAGACCTTTTTA
>Ga0164318_10002698_pt1 | contig 16571 bp, 14 predicted proteins | sample GuaBasSedimGuay9_FD_113734 | JGI IMG/M metagenome (GOLD analysis project Ga0164318, IMG submission 113734) | Subseafloor sediment microbial communities from Guaymas Basin, Gulf of California, Mexico - Guay9, Core 4571-4, 0-3 cm | ecosystem: Environmental > Aquatic > Marine > Hydrothermal vents...
CGACCTTTCCCGAAGCCCTCGCTCCGGTCTGTGCCCCGCAGGGCGAAAAACAATCCGTCTGCCCGTCCGGTAGGACGGGATCTAGATGCTCAGCTTCTCGTGGGCCTTGCCCTTGACCATCAGTTCCATCAGCACGCGGGTCATGACCAGGGCGGTGAACATGCTGGACAGGATGCCGGTGCTCAGCGTCACGGCGAAGCCCTTGATGGGGCCGGTGCCGAACCACAGCAGGATCACGGCGGCGATCAGGGTCGTCACGTTGGCGTCCACGATGGTGCGCGTGGCGTTCATGTAACCGGCCTGCACGGCCGCCTTGATGGTCTTGCCCTTGCGCAACTCCTCGCGGATGCGCTCGTTGATCAGCACGTTGGCGTCCACCGCCATACCCACGGTCAGGATGATGCCGGCGATGCCCGGCAGGGTCAGCACCAGGTCGAACTGGGCCAGCACCGCCATGAGGATCACGATGTTGGCGATCAGGGCCAGGTCGGTCACCACGCCGCTCATCTTGTAGTAGAAGACGATGAACAGGATCACCATCAAGGACCCGTACAGGGCGGAGTTGATGCCGGCGTGGATGGAGTCGCTGCCCAGGCTGGGACCGACGGTCCTCTCCTCGGCGATGGTCACATCCACCGGCAACGCGCCCGCACGCAGCAGCAGGGCCAGGTCGCTGGCCTCGGCGTTGGTGAAGTTGCCCTGGATGACGCCCGAACCGTTGGGAATCTTGCCCTGGATCACCGGGGCCGAGCTGATGCGCCCGTCGAGGCTGATGGCCAGGTAGCGGCCCACGTTCTCGCCGGTGACCTTGGAAAAGATGCGCGCCCCGCGGCCGCTCAGGGTGAAGTTGACCTCCCAGGCGCCGGGACGGTCGTGGCTGGCTGTGGCGTTGGCGTCCACGAGCTGGTCGCCGCTGAGCACGGGCTTGGCGTCCACCAGGTACAGCGGGCGCAGGGACCGGCCCTGCCCCATGTTCCTGGTCTCCATGCCCAGCTGGAACTCCACGCCGCGCAGGCGGGCCTTGGTCCGCGGATCGTCGAGCATGGCCTGGACGCGCTTCACGTTGGGCTCTTCCACGAACAGGGGCGTGCTGGAGCTCCGGGAGGCGCTGGGGATCCGCACGACCAGCCCGCTGAAGGGATGATCCTTCAGATAGGCCTCATCGGCCGCGGCGGTATCCGTCTCATCACCCATGAACTCGTCCAGGTCCGAGCCCGCGGTGTCGGCCGCGGTCGTCTCGGCCTCATCGGTCGCGGTGTCGGCCGCGGCGACGTCATCGCCTTCGACGTCGGCAGCGGTCGAATCGGCCGTGGAAACCTCCACGCCCTTGAAGATCTGGTCCATCTTGTCCAGCGCGGCCTGGAGATCCTCGCTGGGCCGTACCATACGGAATTCCAGGCGCGCGGTCTGGCCCAGCAGGTTCTTGGCCCGCTCCGGATCCTGCAGACCCGGCAGCTTGACCACGATGCGGCTGCTGCCGAAGGTCGTGATCTCGGGCTCGGAAACGCCGAACTTGTTGATGCGGTTGTACAGGATCTCCTTGACCCGCACCAGGGCATCCTGGGCCTCGCTGGCCGTCATGCCGGTCTGATCCACTTCGAGCACCAGGTACATGCCGCCCTTGAGGTCCAGACCCCGGCGGATGGCCTTGGAGTCGATCTCGGCGATCTTCTCGGCCAGGACGGGATCGGTCTTGGCGGCTTCCCGGTCGGCCTTGGACACCGAAAGGGCGCGGATGGTCGGCAGCAGCCCGATGATGGCAAGCAGAAGGACGACGATGGTCACCCCGGCCCTGATCTGCTGGTTACGGTTCATGGTTCAACTCCCCAGTGCACGACGAACAAGGGTCAAAAAAAAACACGCCTTGATAAAAAACACGGGGTAGCCGGGAAAAGCATCAAGGCGCCGACAACGGACGGCTCCCCGTTTTTAAGCGGCTACTAGTATAGTATGGGGAGAGAGGGTTTTCCAGAATTATCCGGGATAGGCATCACACAGCCAGCAGGGTGTAGTCACGGATGCCCAGCCCGGCCTCCTGGGCCTCCGCCAGCAAGGCCCCGGGTACCTGTCGGTAGCCGTGCCAGTTCCGGAGGTCGCCCGCACAGGCGGTCCGCAGCAGGTCCCAGGCCGCCTGGTCCACGGCCACCGGATCGGTGCCCGCCAGCAGGTGCCCCTGCTCCGGGGACAGGGACATGCGTCTGCCCGGCCCCGTGACGTACCGCTGGAGATCCACCAGCAGGTTCAGGTAAACCGCACCCGCACTGAAAGCCGCACGCACGCCGGCGGCCGACCGGGCGACGGCTTGCTGGAAACGTTCCACCCCTGCGCCATCTTCCGGTGCGATGCCGGTCATGAAGCAGACGCTCATGCACTCGCCGCATCCGGTGCACTCCCGGTGGTCGATGAAGGCCCGGCCGGCCTGGATCCTGATGGCGTCGAACAGGCAGACATCCAGGCAGGATCCGCAACCTGCGCAGAGCGGAGTGTCGACCTGCGGACGGACCTCCTTGTGCAGGACCAGCTTGGCCTCCCGGGACACCAGCCCCAACCCCATGGCGGCCAGGACGCCCCCGAACCCCAAATGGGGATGGGGGCGGACAGGGCTGAGCACGGCCAGGGCCGAGGCCCGGCCCAGCCCTCCGACCCGGACGCCTGCTTCTCCGGTCCCGTCTTCGAACTCGGGCGCATCGGCCACCACGAAGGGAATGCCGCCGGTATCCCCGGCCAGACCCTGCCGACGTGCCTGATCGAGCATCAGGTCCGGATCCTCCAGGCCCCGGGTGGTGATGGAAACGGTGTCGCAGGTGAAGGAACCCGTGCCACACCCCAGGGCATCGGCCGCCGCGGCCACCCACGGAGGCGCCACCAGGGCCGGAGCCCCCGGCGGAGCGACGTCGATCTTCAGGGCCCAGACGGGCGACCCCGCCCCGGAACGCCCCCCTCCGGCCGCGTTCAACACGGTCCCTATCTGCTGCGGGGTGACACCGGGAGCCAAGGGATGATCCACCGGCGACAGGGCGAGATGCCACACGCGGCTGCTCAAGGAGCTGTCCCCTGCGCCGCATCCTGCAGCGCCAGCAGTTCCGACAGGGTCACGAAACGGATACCCTCCCGCTCGAGGCGCGGGATCTCCCGGGCCAGCACCTCGGCGGTGACCGGATGGGGATGGCCTATGCCCACGGCGAAACCGTGCTTGCGGGCGCTGGCCGCCAGCACCTCCAGGTTGTGCCGGATCCGCTCGGGGTTATCCAGGTCGTAGTCCAGGAAGGTGCGGTTGCGCAGGGCCCTGACTCCCTCGCGCCGGGCCTCCCTGTAGGCCACGGAACGGGAAGTGGTCAAGCTGTCGAGGAAGAACAGATCCCGCCGCTTGAGGACCTTCATCAAGGCCGCCATGGTGACCGGATCGCTGGTAGCGGCGCTGCCCATGTGGTTGTTCAGGCCCGCCACTGCGGGCAGCCCCCGCAGATCCCGGTCCAGCAGGGCGTCGATCCCACCCTCGTCCATGCCCACCATGAGCGCACCCGGGCCCGGATCCTTGTCCGGGTAACCCTGCGGCTCCATGGGCAGGTGCAGGATGATCTCCCGGCGACGGGAAAGCACCCTTTCGCCGGAACGTCCTACCCGGACCTCCACCGGACAACCGGCGGCCAGACGCAGGGCTCCGGCCTCGTCCCGGGTGGAGGACGCACGGCCCTGCCCGGCGCCTGTCGGGGGCAGAACCAGGTCGGTGCCCATGAGGGCGAAGTGCCTGGTGAAGGGGCGCCCGGGCAGTACGGACATGGTCAGGGGAATGTCCAGGCCCAGGATCCGGGCCGTGGGCGGGCTGGTGTTGTTGCCCCAGTCGTCGATGACCAGGGCGATGGTCGGCTCCTGTTGCGAGACCAGGGCCTCCCAGGCGGTCCTCGCCCGGCCTGCTCCCCAGCGAATGGTCGGCTTGGTCCCCGCACGGTACAGGACCAGGGTGTGGGTCGGCCGTCCGGGTACGCCCACGTCCAGCCTCAGCAGATCCTTCCTCTCGTTGGGACGGACCTGATCCGCACCGGGACGCTCGGGAACGAGCCGGCGGCCCCACAACACACGGGCCCCGGCCTGCTCCAGGGCCTCGTCCAGCCTCTGCTGCAGGGCCCACCAGGTCAGATCGCCGGCGACGCTCACCCGGCGGCACCGGATGGCCGCTCCCGGCCCCAGTTCGGGCACGGGCCAGTCGAGGTCGTCGCCCGGATCACGCCGAGGATCGTCCGGCCCGGGTGCGGGCCCCGGCGGCAGGTTGGGCAGGACCGTCACCAGGGCCTGTTCCACCGCCACCTGGACCTCGCTGTACATCTTCCGGGATCCCAGGGTCAGCAGCGCGGCCTGCCCCCGTCGCGTTTCGGCCCACTTGAGCAGGCCGATCCCGGCGACCACGATCACCAACAGCACACCCAGCAATCCCCGCATGAACAGCGACGGGCCGGTGTTCCCGGCCGAACGGCTCTTGGCCGAACGGCCCTGGCGCGGGCTGGTTCTCTTTTTCCTGGAAGTGCTCAACGGCGGGGGCGTCTCCATGACAGGGGATGGTTGGTGGTGATCCGTCGCCACCATCTTAACGGCCGCAGGACGACTTGGCCAACAAGTAACCCCGAATGCGAAGGGGGAGTCTCAAGGACTCCCCCCTGGGCGAACGTCATCTTCCGGCGTCACTCGCCGTCGTTGGTCAGATCCCACTGCCCGATCATCTGGTAGTAGGGCTTGACCGCTCCCTGGTACAGGGAATCGCGGGCGGTGATGTAGAACTTGATCTGCCCGGTGACCTGGATGGTCTTGTCCCCGGCCCGGTTGAACTCGAACAGCACGTTGTACAGGGCGCTCTGGGCGTTGGGGATGGGATCGTCGGGAGGCGAGGGTTCCCAACTGGTCAACTGCTCGGGTTCCTGGAAGGCGATGGAGGAGATGGGAGCCTTCAACCCGCCCTGGGCGTCATGGCCTGGCGCGCCGGAGAACATGTTGGTGGCGATCCGCACCTCTTCGGTGTAGTCCAGGGTCTCCCCGACCTCGGGGAACTCCTGGGTGGTCGAGGGCTTGAGAATCGTCAGGTAATCAGGATGCAGCAGGTTCCGGTACCCCTCGATGTCCATGGTCTCGTAGATGGTCTTGAAATTCTCCATCAGCTGGTCGGGTGTGCCGGGAAAGGGCAGTCCCGTTTCACCATTGGGCCCGGGGTCGGGATCATCCTTGGGGGAAAAGATGCAGCCCACCGGGACCAGCAGCAGACATACCAGTCCCATCATCAGGACACTCTTCTTCATCATCACGCATTCCTCCAGCAGGACGGGGTTCCCATGGGGGTGACAGGACTGTTCTTGCAATTAGGGAACCGAACTTGAGACACTCTCGACAGGGGTGGTATACCCCTTTATTTTAACATATAGGGTGATTATTTGCTACCAAAAGTTCCGCGCAACACCCCCATGGTGGGCAAAATCTGCTCCGGGTTGTCGGGATTACCTTCACCGAACTGGTCCTCCCACTTGGCAATATACCAAAAATTCCCCTCCAGGCGAAAGGTAATTATGGCCCGGCCGCGGTAACGGGTGGCCGAGCCGTCGATCTTGCTGGTCACCGTCAGGTCGTAAACGACCCCTTCCCAGATGACCTCGGTGCCGGTGGGATCGGGGGGAATGAACTCGTCGTTGCGCATCTGCGCGGTGATGGTCACCTCGCTGTCGTACAGCTTGTTGATGAAGGAGATCTCCTTGGCCCGGTCCCAGGAAGCGAATACGCCGGGGAACTGCTCGTCCGCCGCGGTGTCGGGAATGTAGGTGAAGGTGGTCCCGTCGGGAGTGATGTCGTCCTCCCAACCGAAAGCATGGGTGTTGGCCAGGGATTTCTCCAGGTTGGCCCAGACATTGGAGGGACTGGTCTTGGGCAGGTACTGGACACTGATGGTGCTCGGCGGCGCGGGGTCGCGGGGTTCGAAGATGCAGCCGGCCGCCGCGGCCGTCATGGCCACGATCACCAGGATCCAGAGGACGAAGCGGGAACTGCCGGTCATCTCAAAACTCCCATTTCAGCCAGACGTCCGCTTCCCAGTAGTCGGCGCTGGTCTCGTTCACCGCGGGGCCGTAGGCGTTGTACTTCTTGACCATGGCCGAGAGTTCCAGGGGATTGTCCCGGCCCCACTTCTTGTTCACCTTGGTGCCCACCCAGACCTGGCCGCTGCGCGTGATGGTTGTGCGGTCGCGTACTCCGAAGATGTTCTTGGTATCCTCGGTCTGGTAGGTGGCCCCCTGCAGGGTGACCCCCTTGGCCACCCGGAAGGTGATGCCCAGGTCGATCTTGCTGATGGTCTGGTTCTGGTCCTTGTGATAGAAGCTCTGCCCGGTGGCATCGGTGGTCACGCGGGTGGCGTTGAACCGCTTGTTGTAGTCGTGCTGGACCACGATATCCAGGCGCGGGGTGGGCTTGATGGTCACCTTGGTGGACAGGTTGCCGCGCTTGTTGTAGTTGTCGTCCCGGTTGACCGACTCCAGCTCGCTGAAGGTGTAGTCGGTGTACTGGATGAACACCTGGTAGCTCTGGTCCCAGGTCAGCCAGGGCGCGACGTAGTACAGGTAGCTGGGCGATATCTCGTAGGAGTCCTTGACGTTGTTGTTGGACGAGCGCGACTCGCGGATGGAGATGTCCTGGGCCTGCTTGTACGAGAAGATCATGGCCGTCTTGAACTTGCCCTTCCACTCGCGGTCCAGGCGCAGGGACACATCGGTCAACAGGCGGTCCTTGTCGTTCTGGTTGTAGACGTGCTCGGCGATGTCCTGGGACAGGCCCTCGTGATACTTGAAGGTCATGCGTGTACCGCCGATCAACGGCCGCAGCCACGTCATGTCGAAATCCCGGCTCTTGTTGTACTGCCGTCCGCGGAAGGCTGTGGCCCCCTTGATGCGCTGGTCGTCCCACTTCCACATGTACTTGTAGGAGAACGCCAGGGAGTCGCTGCCCACGCCGAAACTCCAGTTCAGGTCCATCTTGTCCTGCTGGCGCTTCTTCAGGCCGATGCCGCTGACCCGGTAGTCCTGCTCGTTGGTGTCCCGCCCCAGCTTCACCTTCAGCTGCATGCGGCGGAGCTGGAAGGTGTTCTCGAATTCCAGGCTCACCGCGTCCTTGGTCTCCAGTTCCTGGACGACCTTGTCCTGGTCCGCCAGGCCCAGGGTATCGATCAGGCCGTTGCTGTTCTTCTTGAAGTCCAGGTACTTGCGATCGAAGTTGCTGCGCGTGACGGCGAACCTGCCGTTGCCCAGACCCCGGTCGTAATACACACCGAAGCCGGCCGAATCGGCGCTGGCGGACGAGGGGCTGCTGGAGTTGCCCAGGTAGCGGTCCCCGGAGGTGGTCTTGCCGTAAAGGCGCCCGGCCAGGCTCACCCCTTCGGCGATCTCGAAGCCGGCCTGATAACCGCCCGAAAGCGATGCCTCACTGAAGTCGTTGCGCTGGTTCTGGTTGACGCTCTTCTGGTCGCTGATCTGGAAATCAGCCTTCAGCGAGTTGATCAACGCCCCGGTCCTGAACTTGGTGCGCGAAGCGCTGAGCGTGCCGTTCTTGTTCTCGCGCTTGGACTGGTTGGTGAACCCCGCGGTGTTGGTGGTCAGATCGTTGGACCAGTCCCAGTTGCCGGTCATGTTGAGGATGAACGGGAACATCTTGCCGGCGCCGTAGGTGAACTTGTCCGAGCGTTTCTCGGTGGTCTTCTCCTGCTTGCGGTAGTCCTCCCAGGACCACTGGGAGGTATTGGAAAAGTTCCCCTCGCGGAAGGTCAGGGTCGTGACGTCCTCGCCGTAGTAGCTGTACTGCCGGACGCTGGCCTTGACGCCCGCCTTGGGCTGGTTCTTGAAGTCCTTGAGAAAGGGGCCTGCGGTCGTTGTGGTCGTGGAACCGGCGGTACCCGCGGCACCGGCGGCCTGGGCCGCGGCCGCCAGGCCCGCGAGCGACGAGGATGCACCGACCGAGTCGGCTGCGGCGGAGGCGGTGGAATCGGCTTCCGCGGTAGTCATGGAATCGGCCGGAGCGGTGTCCTGGGCCCACACGCCCGTCGTCCAGGCGGCTCCGGCGCACAGCACCAGCACGCCCAGGATGACACCCTGGGCCAGTGCGGTCGGTGCGGTTTTCCGGCTCCTCGATACCGTCACGCGTCGTCTCCCGGTAGCAGATCGGGATAGGGATGATGGGTTACGGCCGCCGCCAGACGACGCCACATGAACCGGTCCAGCTGCTCGGGGCGCAGATCCGGGTCAATATCCGCCTCGAGGGCGATCTTGTCCACCTCCGCGCCATCGTAGCCGAAACGACGCCTCAGCACCGAGCGCAATTTCTTGCGCCGCTGCCCGAAGGCCAGGCGCACCGTGCGCACGAAGGCCGTGAACTCGTCATCGGGCCAGGAGGTTCCCGGTACCATCCTGATGACGGCCGAGGCCACCTCGGGCCGCGGCCAGAACACCTCCGGCGGCACGTTGCGCACGGTTTCGATGGCGAACACCGAACCCAGGACCACAGACAGCACCCCGTAGTCCCGCGAACCGGGCGAGGCCGTCAAACGCCCCGCCACCTCCTTCTGGACCATGAACACCCCGCCGGCCGTCAGTTCCCTCAGTTCGGCCAGGGCGAACAGGACGGTGCTGGTCAGGACGTAGGGCAGATTGCCGGCGATCACCGGGCGCGGTCCCGTCCGCGTGATCATCGCCCGCCAGTCGAGCCGGGCCAGGTCGGCCTCCTCCAGGTCGAAGGCCTCGTATCCGGAGAACTCCGACCGCAGCAGGGAGCACAGGTGGCGATCGATCTCCACGCACAGGATCTTCTTCGCCCCCGCTTCCAGGAGCGGCCCGGTCAGAGCGCCGCCCCCCGCGCCCAGTTCCAGCACGTGATCGGCCACCGACAGCACGTCCTGGGCGATGGCCCGGGCCAGGTTGCCGTCCACCAGGAAGTTCTGCCCCCGGCGCTTGACGGGCTTGATGCCGTAGCGGCGCAGCAGGGCGGACTGGCTGGGGGACGTGTCGCTCATGAACCGGGCATCTCCGTGGCGAACAGGCGGTTGAAGTTGGCGGTGGTCACGTCATCGACTTCCTCGGGGCCCACACCCAGGATCTCGGCCACCTTGTCCCTGGTGTGGAGCAGGTAACCCGACTCGTTGCGCTTGCCCCGGTACGGCACCGGAGGCAGCCATGGGGCGTCGGTCTCCAGCAGGATCAGGTCCAGTCCCGCCTCCGACACCCGGGTAGGCAACCGGCTGTTCTTGTAGGTCACCGGTCCGCCGATGCCCAGCAGGAAGCCCCTCTCCCCGGCCCAGGCCACGTGCTCGGCCGTGCCGGAAAAGGCGTGCAACACACCGCGCCGACCGGGCAGGCCCACCTCGTCCAGGAAGGCCAGGGTTTCGGGCCAGGCGTCCCGGATGTGGAACACCACGGGCAAATTCACCCTGGCGGCCAGCTCAAGCTGGGCGGCCAGAGCGGCGAACTGGGCCGGCCGGGGCGACAGGTCGCGGTAGAAGTCCAGACCGATCTCGCCGACCGCGATCACCCGCGGGTGGGCCGCCAGTTCCTCCAGCCGGGCCAGGACGTCCCGGCCCGCGGTCGTGACCCTGCCCTTGGCATCGGCCAGAACCTCGGCGTCATGAGGATGGATACCCACGGTGGCCCATATGTCCGGGTGCTGCTTGGCCAGGGCGACGGATTCCTCGCTGGTCGGCAGGTCGTAGCCGACGTTCAGGAAGCCCCGCACACCGGCCCGGCGGGCGCGGGCCAGTACCGCGGCCTGTTCACCGGCGAATTCCCGGCGGTTGAGATGGACGTGGCTGTCGATCATGATTCTTGGCGACCTGCTCATCTTCTGCCGGCCGGCAGGCTGCCGCCCCCGTCCCACCGCAGATCGCCGGCCGGGAACTCCAGAGGCCGGTCCTCCCCCTGGACCTCGACCAGGCAGGACTCGCGCATCAGATCCAGCTTGCGGACCACGCCGGGGCCCGTGGGCGTCTTGACCTGCATGCCGACGCGCGGCAGGTTGCGGCGCAGGTCCTGGTAGAGCTTCTGCTCGTAGTTCAGGCAGCAGCGCAGGCGCCCGCAGGGGCCCGAGAGCTTGCCGGGGTTCAGGGGCAGCTGCTGGACCTTGGCCATCTTGAGGGTCACCGGCACGAACCGGTGCAGGAAACCCGAGCAGCAGAATTCGCGTCCGCAGATGCCGATGCCGCCCTTGAAGCGGGCCTCGTCGCGCACGCCGATCTGGCGCAGCTCGATGCGGGTGCGGAACACCCCGGCCAGGTCGCGCACCAGCTCGCGGAAGTCCACCCGCTTCTCGGCCGTGAAGTAGAAGGTGATCTTCTTGTGGTCGAACTGCCTCTCGACCGACACCAGGTCCATCTTCAGCCGGCGGGCCTGGATCTTCTCGCGGCAGATGTCGTAGAACTCCCACTCGTCGCCGCGGTTCTCGTGCAGGCGCACCAGGTCCTTTTCGGTGGCCACGGCCAGCACGCCCTGGTCCTGGGCGAAGGCCCACCACTCCAGGGTGCCGGGACCGATGTAGACCACCCGGCCCATGTCCTGTCCGCGGTCCGCCTCCACCAGGCAGTACTGCCCCACCTTCACCGGCACCCGGCGGCGGTTGTGGTAGTAGCCCTTGCGGTGCCCCTTGAACTGCACCATCACCAGATCGACCCCCTCGGGCAGGGTCGAAGGGGGGTCGCGGCGCGGTCGGCGCCGGGGCGGGGCCTTACGCCCCCTGTTGTCCGGTCCGGTCCTTCTCGGCATTGGCGATCAATCCTTCACCCAGCACCGCCAGCAGGAGGCCGATGTTGAGGTTGCGGTCGATGTCCCCGCGGCTTTTCTCGATGAGTTCCATGTCCTTCAGCACGCTGTCGGTCCGGCGTACCCCGGCGGCGGCAACGACGAACTCCCGGGCCTCGGGCACCCGCGGCCTCCACTTGTCCCCCAGCTCCAGATGTTTCATGACCTCACTGTAGAGCAGGACCAGCCATTCGCAAAGTTGAATGGCCAGATCGCGCCGGATGCCGGCGGCTCCGGCCGTGGCAGCCTCGCTCGCCTTGCGGGTCTTGGCACCGGCTGACCCCTTCTTGCCGTAGGCCTTCCAGATGGCCGCCTCGTCGGCGTCGAGGATGTGGGGAGGTACGCCGCGGTGCATCTCGTCGGCCAGGATGGCCGCCAGGCCGCGCCGCCCCTCGAGGATCCACTGCGCCCAGGCGATGGCCGTCTTGCGCACCACCGGCGAGATGTCCTGGAGCAGGGCCGTCGCCCGCCGCGCGTTGCCCGCGGCCACCGCCGCGGCCGCGGCCGCCGTCTCCTCGTCCACGCCCTGCAGGTCGCAGAGCAGCGCCGTGAGCTCGTCCAGGGGCCAGGGCTGGACCCGGATCTCCTGGCAGCGGGACAGGATGGTGGGCAGCATGCCCTCGGTCCCGGTGGCCAGCAGGATGATCACCGCGTCCTCGGGCGGCTCTTCCAGGGTCTTGAGGAAGGCGTTGGCCGCGGAGGTGTTCAGCCGCTGGCTGTCCGCCACGATGGCCACCCTCTGGGCGGCCTGGAAGGCGTGCTGCTGCAGGAACCGGATGAGGTGGCGCACGGTCATGGGACCGGGATGGTCGCTGTCCCCGATGGCCACGTTGGCCGTCGAGGCGAACGGCGGCCTGTAGAACGGATCGCGCCGCTTGGTCTCGAACAGGGCGCGCGCGTCGTCCTCGTCGAAGCGCGCCGGGGCGGGGCCGATCCACAGGATATCGGGGTGCTGGAAGGTCAGGGCCTTGGCACAGCTCTCGCACGGGGCCGCCGTGGTGCAGGTCCGCGGGGCGACGCACGCCATGCGGCGCGCGAACTCGAGCACCGTCGCCTCCTTGCCCACGCCCTCCGGGCCGGTCAGCAACAACGGCTGACCCAGGCGTCCGGAAGCCCGGATCCGTTCCAGGCGCGACAGGACCTGCTCGCGGTGGGGATAGTACTGCATACCGGCGTCCCTGCTTTCGATCGGCGACCAAGACCGGATCACAGGAAACCATACGCCGCCGGGCAGGGGAAGGGATGTTCGCCGGGAGCCTGATCAGCGCGGCCGCAGCCATTCTCCCGGATCCAGTGGGGTGCGCCCCTTGCGGATCTCGAAGTACAGCTGGGGATCCTCGTCGGCCGACGGGCGGCCGACCTCGGCGATGATCTGCCCCTGGGCGACCTTGGCGCCGGCGGCGACGAAGACGCGATCCAGGTAGGCGTACAGGGTGTAGTAACCCTCGCCGTGGTCAAGGATAACGCATTGGCCGAAACCGGGCAACCGGTCGCGGAACTCGACGGTGCCGGCGGCCACCGCAGCCACGGCCGAGCCCTCGTCGGCGGCGATGTTGATGCCGTTGTTCAGGGTCACGGTCTTGAACTTGGGATGCACCGAGCGCCCGAACCCCCGGATGGTGCTGCCCCGCACGGGCCACTCCAACTTGCCGGCCAAAGCAGCCAGGGATCCGCCGGCCGGGCCTTCTTCGGCTGCGCGGGCCTCGCGCTGCTCCTCCAGGTCGGCCAGCACGTAGGTGAGCTTCTGCTCGTTCATGCTCAGTTCCAGCAGACGGTCCTTGAGATCCCGCCGCTGGTTCTTCAGCTCGCGCAGGGCCGACTGCTGTTCGGCCAGCAGCATCTCCAGGCGGTCGTTCTCGCGGTCCATGTCCAGGCGCGAGCTGGCCAGCTCGGCCAGGGCCGCCTCCTGCTGCTTCTTGTCCTGCAGGATGGTCCGGGCCTGGCGACGCGTCTCGTCCACGAGCCCCGCCTCCAGCCGCGCCAGCATGCGCTGCATCTTCAACCGGGTGACCAGGTCGGAGAAGCTGCCGGCGGTGAGGATCCCCTCCAGCTCGCTCTGTTCCCCGCGCATGTACATGGCCCTCAGGCTGCGCGCCAGGGTCTCGCGGCGCCCGGCGAAGTCCTTGCTGCTGGCCTGGAGCTCCTGCTGCAGCAGGGCGGCTCGCTCGTGCAGGGCGCGCTCGCGGGCCTCCATCTGCGCCAGCAGCTTCCGGGACAGTTCGATGTCCTTGAGGATCTTCTTCCGGTCCCGGGCGACCTGGTTCTCCTGGTCGTCGAGTCGGCTGATCCTGTTCCTGCTGGCGGTGATCTCGTCGCGCAGCTGCTGCAGCTTGCCGGTGTTCTCCTGGATGGCGTCCTGGACCGGATCCTCGCCGGCGGGGGCGGCCGCGACCATGACCGTCAGCGACAGCACGGCCAGAAGGGCCTTCACACCATCGCGGCGGGCCATCAGCTCTCGCTCCGCAGGCCCAGGTACTTGCCCATGGCCGCCCAGCTGCCGATCAGGCCCAGGATCACGCACAGCAGCACGAAACCGCCCATCTGGGCGGGCGTGAACACCACCAGGCCGCTCAGCTCGTCCCGCATGACGTGCATGGCCCCGGCCAGCAGGCCCATGGCCAGCAGGCCGCCCAGCAGGCCCTGGATCATGCCCTCGCAGATGAACGGGATGCGGATGAAGGTGTTGGTGGCGCCCACCAGCTTCTGCACGCGGATCACTCCGGCGCTGGAGGCGATGGTCAGCTTGACCGTGTTGGCGATGACGAAGATGGCCGCCAGGAAGACCACCAGCCCCACCACCAGGCTGGCGACCTGGAAGCGGTAGGTCCAGCGCTCCAGCACGCTGATCCATTCCTGGTTGAACAGGATGTCGCTGACCTCCTCCCAGTCGGCGATCTCGTCGCGGATGCCCCGCACCGCCGTCAGGGAGCGCGCCCCCGGAGTCAGGGCCAGGCGGTAGGAAGCGGGCAGGGGGTTGCTGTCCAGCAACGACAGCAGGTCGGCGTCGTCCCCCAGGGTCTGGCGGAACTCGTTCAGGGCCATCTCCGGCGAGATCCACTGCACGTCGGCCACGCCGGGGATCCTCATGAGGCGGGGCTGCAACCCGGCCAGCTGCTCCTGGTCCAGGTCGTCGCGCAGGAACACCCGCATGTCGATGCCGCCGCGGGCCGTCTCCAGCAGGTGCCCCAGGTTCAGGGTGGTCATGACCAGCACGGCCAGGACCATCAGGGCCGAGGCCATGATCATGATGGTCACGCCGGTGGTCAGGGTCCGCCGGCGGAAGCCGGCCACCGATTCGCGGGCGAGGTACTTGATCTGCGAACCGCTAAGCATGGCTGAGAACCTCCACGGGCCGCGTCGGCCCCGGTGACGGCTCGACCCGGTACATCTTGTCCTCCAGGCGCGCCGTGCGGTCGACCTCGCCGCGGCGCGTCTTGTCCGAGACGATCCGGCCCCGTTCCAGGACGATGACCCGGCGGCCGAAGGTCTTGACGATCTCGTGGTCGTGGGTGCTGAAGATCACGCAGGTGCCCGCGTCGTTGAAGCGGAACAGCAGGTCGATGATCTCCTGGGCGGTGACGGGATCGAGGTTGCCCGTGGGCTCGTCCGCCAGCAGGATCTTGGGACTGTTGACCATGGCCCGGGCGATGGCCACCCGTTGCTGCTCCCCGCCGCTGAGCTGCCGGGGCAGACGGAGACGCTTGTCCCACAGGCCCACCTGGTTCAGGACGCGGGTGACGTTCTCGGCGATGCGCCGGCCCGGCACGCCGATCACGAGCTGGGCGAACGCCACGTTGTCGTAGATGCTGCGGTCCTCCAGCAGACGGAAATCCTGGAACACGAACCCGATCTCCCGCCGCAACAGGGGGATCCGTTTCCGGTTCATGGACGTCGACATCATGCCCCGCACGCGCACCTGGCCCCGGGTGGGGAACGCGTCCATGGCGATCAGGCGCAGGATGCTGCTCTTGCCCGCGCCGCTGGGGCCGGTCAGGCACAGGAATTCCCCGTTGGGAACCTGGAAGGAGACATCCTGCAGGGCGATCTGATCGGGGTAGGTCAGGTTCACGTGGTGCAGGCTGATGACGGTCCGCTCCTCGAGGGGACCCTGGCCGCGGTCGGGCTTGACGATCGGTTTTCTGGGCAAGGTGCTGCTCCCGGGATGAGCCCTGGGGCCGGGGTGCGCAGATCCCGGCCGGTTTCGTTGCACCGTTCTTGCAGGTTCCGTGCCGCGGACAGGAGCGATGCCGGCGGGTCGGCACGGGCGCCGATTCCCCGGTAAATACCGTAAAACACCCCTTGGAGGACCCTATGGGCCGCCTGAGCCTGTGCATGATCGTCAAGGACGAGCAGAAGATGCTGCCAGATTTCCTGGCAAGCGTGGCCGGAATCTGGGACGAGCTCATCGTGGTGGACACCGGCTCGCAGGACGAGACGTGCCACCTGGTCGCCGAGGCCGGGGCCGTCCTACTGCACCACACATGGCAGGACGATTTCGCCGCGGCCCGCAACGTCTCCCTGGAGGCCGCCACCGGGGACTGGATCCTGTTCCTGGACGCGGACGAGCGCCCCAGCCGGGAGCTGGGCCGCCAGATCCGCGCCCTGCTGGACGACCGGCAGGCCGGAGCGGCCACCGTGGTCATGCGCAACCTGCGGCCCGACGGCACCCGCCGCGACACCGACCTGCTGCGCCTGTTCCGCAACGATCCCCGGATCCGCTTCCGCCACCGCATCCACGAGGATCCCAGCGACGGCGTGCGCGACTTCCTGGCCCGTACCGGACTGGCCACCCGCCGCCTGACGGGCGTGGTGGAGCACCTGGGCTACCTCGCGGAGGTCACCGCCGATCGCGGCAAGCGGCAGCGGGACACGGCCCTGCTGCGCAAGGCGCTCAAGACCGATCCCGGCGATCTGTACAGCTGGTTCAAGCTCATGGAGCAGGCGCGCTACGGGGACGACCGCCGCGCCTGGAGGCAGGCGGCCCGGGGCTGCCGACGCCACTTCCAGCAGGCCGCCAGCGGCGACCTGGCCCGACGGCCCTGGGCCGACGAGCTGTGCGCCCTGCTGGCCCAGGGTCTGCACAACGACCCGGCAGCGGGTGTGGCCTGGCTGGACGCCCTGCCCGCGGCCCTGCGCCGGGGGCCGGCGGTGCAGCTGCGCCGGGGCCTGTGGCTGGAGGAATGCGGCCGGCCGGAGGCCGCCGCAGAGGCCTTCCGGGCCTGCCTGGACGCCGGCTCGGATGCCGGCACCGACACCCAGTTCAACCTGCGCGCGGGGATGGGATTGTGTCGTCTGAAGGCCGCCGCCGGGGATGTGAATGCGGCCTGGCGACTGGCCCTGGAGGCCTGCGGGGCCTGCCCCACCGACCCGGAGGCCCTGCTGGCGGCGGTGGGCTTCGCCCCCTCGGAGCCGGAGCGCACGCGGTGGCTCACCGACCACCTGGCGGCGCACCCCGAAGCCGCAGGCAAGGTGCAGGAGATGCTGTCGGTCTGCGGCGGCGCAAACCCCCGCACGTACGGGGGTTTCTGAAGCCTGAGTGAAAAATTCAAACCATCGTACAAGTCCCGTGGCAGGGATGATCATCATCTCCCGCCACGGGAATCCCGCATGATGCCATCAATCTTACCGCTTACCTCGCATGCTCTCGACTCTTTGGTAACGAGGAGAAAGAGCCGCCTTGGCCGCTGGCGCATGCTCTCCAGCAGGAGCCTCCCAATCAGACTGATACCCCAAAGTACAATAAAGACTTTCAGGAGGCAAGTGTGCCAA
>Ga0164318_10002700_pt1 | contig 16567 bp, 10 predicted proteins | sample GuaBasSedimGuay9_FD_113734 | JGI IMG/M metagenome (GOLD analysis project Ga0164318, IMG submission 113734) | Subseafloor sediment microbial communities from Guaymas Basin, Gulf of California, Mexico - Guay9, Core 4571-4, 0-3 cm | ecosystem: Environmental > Aquatic > Marine > Hydrothermal vents...
CGCCCCTGCAGTTTATAAATTTTTATAAATAAGTGGTAAAAAAACGAAAAAAAAAAGATTATGGTTTCAATTAGAAAATGATTATTTAATTTCCACCATTATTTTCTTATATTCTAAACCTAAAAGACTTCTTGCAATCTCGAATGCTTTATTGTAATCGAAAATTTTCTTGCCCTTGGATTTTGCAGCTTTTGCAAGTATCTTATTTTCGGTTGTATATTTTATTCTACCAATGGATAATGGTCCAATACCAAATACACCAGGATAAATTTCTTTTTTATCTGTATTAGGTTTCATCCCTTCAATTCCCATTGGAGGGACCGCATTGATATCTGCGACTATAGTATTTGGAGATAATTTCTCAGCCAGTTCCTTAGATACTATCTGGATACCAGCTGCTGCAACAGACCAAACTATATTTGCATCTTTCAAAATTTCAAATTTACTTTCATCATTTGTCGCATATACCCCGGTTATTTTGGTGGCATTCTCGCCGGCTTTATCTGTTAATTCATCTGCAAGATTTTTCACATATTCCTCAGTAGCTCCATCCCAAGTTTCGACCAAATATACTTTAGCCCGAAGTTTGGCGGCTAGAATAGATGTCAATTGTCCAACTGGACCGGTACCCAAAACTACCACCTTTTTGCCTTCAAGACTATTAATACCTAACTCAGCGGCAAGTTGTTCAGTTTTTGCAACCAGTGCAGATGCGGTTGTATGAGAACCCCTTGGATCTATGATAACTGGGGTTTCAAAGCCAGGGACGAATGATTTCAGAACTTTTTTTGCGATTTTTTCTCCTTCTTTAACATTTGATCCTCCAATAAAAAACGCAGTCGGCGATTTTGGTTTTCTGGAAAAAATTGCATCTTGCACGAGTTTTTGGACTTTATCCGCCGTCATATTGTTAAAAGGAACAACCACATCGAAGCCAGCATCATATGCCATATTTATATCAAACGGGGATGCATATTCATCTGTATCAAAGAAGTAAAGAATTTTTTCAGATTTATCAACCGCTTTTACTTTGATTGGAACTATATCAAGGTCTGCTTTATTAATTAAATCAATAATTTCTAAATTTTCACCTGATGGATTCACATTTTTTACGATCTTATTTATTTCTATTTTTACAATATTTACTCCCAATTCATCTGCAAGATTTGAGAGACCATTAAAATGTCTTTTATCACATAGAAACATGGCATTTATTTTCTTTGCTTCAAATTTCTCGGCCATCTTTAATATCTTCATGAACATCCAGGCTTCTCTTACTCTGAGCCGAATATCTTGCTCTTCTTCATCATAAGATCTCTTTAGATAATCTCTCCACATCATCAATTTTTGTATATATAACTCATTACTTTTCGATAAATCTTTATTTATAACTAATTTGGCCAACTCACTTTCAATAGCGTCGAGTAGATTCTTTTTATCTTGCATTGTATCATTTATGTAATCAAGAGCATTTTGGGAGATATCAACCATGTCGAAGGGTAATTCATATTTCTTATACAATTCAATTAGATGGTTGTCATATAAAAATTCGTCTTTAGTGCGCATCCCACCCTCTTCAACTATAAATGCAGGATGATTTTCTTTGATTAGACTTTCTATAAAATCAACATAGTTCCGCGAGATGAATTTTAAATTAAGAAATTCTCTCTCGTTGTATTTTTTTTGATCCATATAGAAATTTATTGGATATTCGTATTCTACCAAAAACAATTTTAATTTTTTTTCCTTTAAAGGTTCAAGTTCTAATACTTCCATTTTTTAAAACCTCCTAAAATATAATAAATTAAAAGCCTATTTCATGCATTTCGGATATAAAACCCATTTTTTTGAAATCTCAGGCTCCATAATTTCAAAAGCATAAACGGTCATGTTCATTTCTTTCCCAAGATTCTTCAACTCATCAAATAATCCTTCTGATGTAAAATGTAAGAGTTTTATTACAGCTTGATCAGTTTTTCGAATAAAATCTAGGAATTTTTTCATGATCCATTGAGGTCTGATTTTGAAATCCAATTCATATTCTTCTTTTTCAATATCATCTTAAAGTAGATCTATCCAAACTTTGATATTTTGAGCTTTAAAAGATTTTTTATCTTCTAATATTTCATATACATCAGCTAATTCTTTCATAAGGCACTTTTTTCGATCTAATTCTTCCTTTAAATAACCATTAGCATTTTCAGGAATACCCACTTTAAAAACATGCATTTCAAAATTGTCTAAATACTTTGTAATTTTCATATTAAATTTGTTTTCTGTATCTAAATCGCTAGTTATTAGATCAAATTTGTTTTCTCTAAATAAATCCAGTAGATTTATCGCTTCAGTATTAAAGATCCCAGTTTTTTCTTTTACTAACAAAAATAAAAAGACTTTTTTTTCATTTATGGGCTCTAAATCTAATACATCCATTTTATTACATCTCTATTTTTTTCATTATTTTTTTTCATTTTTAAAATATTTCTAATTAATATTGATATTTCCTAGAATAAATATAATTTGACAAATTTTCGTTCTGGCTTAATGACTATAATTTTTGTCAAAACCTTCTTTTTGACAAGGTTTCTTGTTGGTTAGTGAAAGAGAAGTAGAAAGTAGTTTGAATTTATAATAAAGGTTATTTATTAAAATTATAATTATTTGATGTGAGTTATTAAGATCTCAGTTTTTAATCAAATGGTATAGTAATTATTTAAAAATGTTCATTATATTAATTTTAGTAAAATTCTCTTAAATAGTAATAGAGAAGGATATATTCCTAAATATGAATATTTTCGCTATAATTAAGAATTATCAATTTTTCTTATCAAGATTTTCAATGTTTAAAAACAAATCACACGTATCCTTTTCTCTCATTTTAAAGGAAAAAATTAATAAAAATATGAAAAAACAAAATTTTTTCCTTGAATAAATATATAGTATTGAATATTTTTATTTAAAATTAATATAAAAATAAAAACTTAACATTTTAAATTATATTATTTACAGATAGACTATTTTTTTATTATATATAACCTGATGCAGATGATTTATTTTAATTTAATCTATATTAATCATTGTCTCAAATATTTTAAAAGAAAATCATATATTTGAGAAATTCACATAAATTACCAGAAAGATTTAAGTTTTGTTTTTTATATTAATTCGATTTTAAAATAAGAATCATAGAAAAATTTAAAGAAACGATAGAATACTCTAAAGAAAGAATGAATGTAAAAGTTTTGACTGGAGCTAAGCCTGTTTCTCTTACTATAATTAAAGATATCATGAGTTCTCGCATCATTTGTTGTTATAGTTATGATTCAATACCAAAAGTTGCTTAAAAGATGGTGGAAAACTGGGTAGATACGGTCTTTTGTATTAAAAGAGAGTAGGGAAAAATAGTGGGAGTGATACCTGACAAAATTATTTGGAAATTAGTTCTGGATGGTAATAAAAAAATATATGGTTATAAAACGGAGAACATTATAGTGAAAAAATCATTTCAATAGATGGGGATAAGCTATTTACCAGTATTGAAGATTTGAGAGACGAGTTTAGTAAATCTCCGGTTAAAAGAATTGCATTTACATCAGATGAAAAAATTATAGAATTAATTCATGAAAAATTTATGGAGAGAGTAAAGAGATACTCTCGAGCGTATGATACAACATTTTCTTAAATAATGAGGTAAAATTATATGGTAGAATACTTTTTCGAAAGTGATACCGAAACTGGAACTGAGGAAGATATGGGGAGAGAAATTCCATTAAAAAATGTAGAATCTTTTTATCAAGTTTTTTTATGTTATTTTGATGAGGCTATAGAATCATAAAGTATTATATACAAATCCAACTCGTCTTAAAAACAATCAAAACTTAATCAAGATTATAAAGATACATTCCATTTTGTTTTTTGATTCTTCTTCACAAAAGAATCTACAACATATGAACTTGGAATATACCATGATAGAATTTATCTGGCACTTAAATTTACAAGGCGATTTTGGTGAGATAAGGTACATGCTGGACTCGAAAAAGAAACCCTATAGATTTATATTTTAAAAAGATCAATAAAACATTGGAGTTAAATTTAAAAGTAAAGATCAGTAAATTGATAAAAAAGTAATATAATAAAATTCAAAACTTAAGTTAATAATTCAAATAATATAATAATTTAAAGGGAAAAAGACCATAAATATTTTTAAGGCAAACCTTAAAATTTAATAAAAGAAGGAATGTGATAGAAGTGGTCTTAATAGGCGATATAGTTTTAAGAAATGCTATAATGTATCCAAAGAAGATGTGGCTTCATTTTGAAGGGAGAGATTATACATGGAAGTTATTAAATAATAGAGTAAATTCGATTTCAAATGCATTATTAGACTTAAATGTTAAAAAAGGTACGCGAGTTGCATTGATTTTGGAAAATTGTGATCAACTGGTAATTTCATTTTTTGCAATCCCAAAAATAGGAGCTTTATGTGTCCCATTAAATTATATGTCAAATAAGAACGAATTAATTTATATGTTAAATGATTGTACGCCAAACACACTTATTTTTGGGGAAGGATTTAATAATTATATAAATTATTTTAGAGAAAAAAATAAATCAATAAAGAATTGGATCTGTGTTTCCGATAGCGGAGAAATTGGGGACAAACAAATTTTATTTGATTCATTATATGATTATCCAAGTGATGAACCACCAAATTTTAATTTAAAAGATACAGAACCTGCGTTTATTCAATATACAGGCGGTACAACAGGCTTTCCAAAAGGAGTCGTAATGGCACATAGAGGAGTGGCTGGAAATCCAATATTAGTAGCGGCATCAAGTTTAGGTACCGGGAGTTTTAACCCAGACGATAAGACATTAATTCCTGGCATGCCATTATTTCATACTGCTGCCACACTGGGATTATTAACCCTTGCTCAATTAAATATTGAAGTATATTTACATCGTAGATTTGTAGTACATAATATTTTTGAAACAATAAAAAATCAAGGGATTACAGGGTTTAGTGCTGTACCTACTATGTTAAATTTTTTAATTAATTCGCCAGAAATAAAAAATTATAAAAAATATTTCTTAAATATTAGGGGAATAGTGTATGGAGCTTCACCAATTTCTCCTACAGTCTTAAAGAAATCAATGGAATTATTTCCTAATGCAGTATTTGGTCAATTATTTGGTCAGACAGAAACAGGGCCAGCTTTAACAATTCTTGATGCCAACGACCATAAAAAAGCAATATCAGACCCTAAGTACGAATATCTTTTAAGGTCTGCAGGTAAACCACTTGTGAATGTAATCATAAAAATAATTGATGAAAAAGGTAATGAATTACCGCCTGGACAAATTGGAGAAATTGTAGCAAAAACCGATACTAGAATTATCGAATATTGGAATAAACCGGAAAAAACAAAAGAAACTAAAAGAAATGGCTGGGTATATACAGGAGATATGGGATATTTAGATGAAGAAGGATATTTATTTGTCGTTGATAGAAGGAAAGATATGATAATTTCCGGCGGAGAAAACATTTATACAAAGGAAGTAGAAGATGCATTACAAACCCATCCCGCTGTATTAGAATGTGCAGTTATTGGGATTCCGGATGAACGATGGGGAGAAGCAGTACACGCAATTGTTGTTTTGAAAAAAGGATATAAAAAAGGTGTCAATGTCACTGCAGAAGAATTAATAGACCATGTAAAAGATCAGATTGCGAGATATAAAGCGCCTAAAAGTATAACTTTTAAAAGGACATTACCTAAAAGTGCACAAGGAAAAATTTTAAAACGCGAATTACGCAAGAAATATTGGGAAGGAAAAGAACGTCAAGTAGCATAAATTAGCATAAATTAGCAATATACACTCAAAACCATAATTTTTTAAAAAATCTTGTAAAGTGTAGTTAATTTATTTATTAAATTATCATTAATTTATGAATATTTAAATTTATATCAATTCTTTTTTATTATATTAATTCATATTGCTTACCTGCACCACAATCATGGACCTTATCTTGATAGAGTCTTTTTATCGCATCGGTTTGACTTGTGCAATGACATGGAGCTATAAAATCTATATCCTTTAACTTTTCAAGTTTCGCAAAGCCATGAAAACCGCCCATTACACCAAATATTTTACCATAGTTTTTAGTAAAATCGATTATTCTACCTAATCCGGGGTGAGCGCAACCAGATATTATGAATAGCCCTTTAGAAAGATGCACCATAAGAAATTGTTCGAAAATTTCTTTTGTACATACGCACTTAACATTGTCGGTAATTTCAACAATACCCTCAACATCAATGAATTTAGTTCTATTACTCCCATATGAATAGATTTCAGTTCTATCAAGAGGACCTATAAATTTTGGTAAATAAACATCAACGTCATCTTTAATTTTTAAAATATAAGGTAGCCCACCTGCATGGTCAAAATGTGGATGGGAAAGAACAATTATATCAATATTCTTCGGGTTGATTTTTAGTTTTTCCATATTATAGAAAAGTATTTCTTTATTTGCTCCAGTATCAAACAAGATATTTTTTGTTTCACTGTCATATTGAACTTTAATAAGTGTAGAAAAGCCCCATCCATGTTTAAATCCAGTTATTGAGGTATTATCATATATAATTGAAATTTCCAATTTCATATGTTAAAATAGATTTTATTTCCCTTTAATTTTTTTTTGTTTTTTAAAAATAAAAGGTAGGATTAAATTTATATAAGATTTTCTAGTTTTTTTTTAAAAGAATTAAATTATCAGTGGATTTTAAATGATTAAAATTAGTTGTACTTATTTTCCAAAAGTTACACGCGTTCAAATTTCTGAATATCCTAAATATTTCCAGTTTGTAGAATTAGCTAATACATTCTATCGATTTATTTCAAAAGATGAATTAACTAAATTAAATAAATTATCTAGTAAATCTAGCGATTTTGAATTTGTTATAAAAATGAACAGGTTTATTACGCATAAATATCAATTTTTATATTCAAATTTAAGAGAAGAGGCGCTGGAAACTTTTGAGAAAATTAGAAATTTGATGCAAAATTTGAAAAGTAATAAATTACTAATGGAAACGCATTATTTTCAGGAATTTAATGATACTTTTTTTAAGAATTTTAATGATTTTTTTAATTCAGTTAAATTAAACGATGTTAATTTATTTTGGGAGTTTAGAGGATTTAATTGGAGAGATAAAAATGTTCTACCTAAATTAATAGAGACTTTAAATACATTTAATATTGGACATAGTATTGACATTTCATTTTCAGATCCTATTAATTACAACAAAGAGGGAATAATATATACAAGGATGCATGGATTTGGAGAACAATTAGATCAATATCTATTTAAAAAAACGGACCTATTGGACATTGTTAAAAAAGCAAATAAACTTCTTGAAAAAAATCATGAAATTTATGTAGTTTTTGCTAATGATGAGATGTATAATGATGCCAGACATTTACAAAAGATCTTGGAGGAAATAAAAGATAAAAATATTAATTTAGATAATTACAAATTATCTTTTGATACGAATTTTAAATTAAAATATGTTTCTTCCGGTCAAAGTTTAAAAATAACATATGATCCCATGTTTGCATTACGTCCAGAAAAAGACAGTATAAAAGTTTCGAGCACAATTATTAAAAACATGGGAAAAAAAGTACAAGATTACATTCAGGTTTTAAATAATGTGAGGAAATCAAAAAACATTGATGAAAAATTAAAAGTTAAGTATTTTGACGGTTTAAGAAAATTGGGAGAATATTTGCTGAAATATTTAATGGGTAGTAAAATAAATTATAGAAATAGATTAGTAACTGACCAAAATGTAATCATACAAAATGATTTTAAGAATATTAAGTTTCCTTTTGAGCTAATTTTTAATAATAGACAATTTATTTGTTTAAAAGATTATTTAATTCGAAAGTTTGTTGAAGAAAATAGTATTTATCCGGAAAATATTTCTACGATTAATAAAGGAAAAAATATTAGTATATTATTTATTTATAGAACAAAAGATAATGAAATTAAAAATAAAATTAAGAAATTAAATAACAATAAGTGTAATATTTCTATTTTAAGTGAAGGAGGGCATAGTGAAATCGACCAAATCTTAGATAAAGATTATGATATAGTAGTCTATCTTGGAAATTTTAAGAAATTTGCAGAAGAAATACCTGAAATAAAATTAAAATGGGGTAGATCTGAAATATTACTTTCAAATATTTATAAATCAGCGAAATCATTCCCTAGATTATTTATAATGGGAAATATAATTCAAAATCAAAAAATAGAATATTTAGAACATTCATTTTATAATGCAATTCCTATATTGAAGAGTAATTGTAATTTTCTTACTAATTTTATTACCTTAAGTAAAGAGGATTTTCTTGAGTTTATATTATTATTTCAAAAGCTACTCCTAAAAGGAGAGCCCATCTCAAAAGCTTTAAACTTAACGAGAAAACAAATATTTGAATATAATTGGGGAATGAAATATTCTTGGTTTAGTTTTTCATTATTTGGTGATGAAAAATCTAAAATTGGAGGTCAATAAAATTGGAAACGGAAACAATTAAAGACGCTATTTTGCAATTATTAGAGAGTTATTATAATTTGGACAACAAAAAATTTACAGAGGAAATTGAATCAAAATTTAAAATTTTTGAAGAATTAGATAATATAGAGGACGAAAAAATACAATCAATTGGTTACTTTTTATATTCATTGGGTTTGTCAATTCTTGCAGAAAAAGTTAATAGATACAAATTTAGAGATATTCAATTTGACCTGAAAAACAAGGCATATAATGCTATTATGAAGGCATATGATTATTTTAAAGATTCGGATAATCTAAAATTATTGGAACATATCTATGACCAATTAATCATGTTATTATGGGAACAAATTCCAAAAAAAGTAATAATAATTGATGAAAAAATAAAATTATATCAAGAATTAATAGAATACTGCAAAAAGCAAGAAGAAGTAAGTAGAAAATTAGGTGATAAAGCATTTTTAAAAGTTGAGGAACGAATACCGTTTAGGTATCTTTTAGGGGAATTTTCGTACTATTTAAATAAAGGTACAATTTCACAACAAGAAGCAACAGAAGCTAATAAGAATTTAATAAAGAAAATCCAAGAGTTAGAGCATTTTGATTTTCCCAAGGCAAAATTTTGGGCAAATAAATGGAAAAGGAAAGTCTGTCATATAGAAGGAAACAATAAATTAACTTTCAGTGGGTCAACATTGTATTTGGATGGAGAAAACATAAAATTTACAAATAATGACTATAACAGATCAGTTTCATTTAAGTTATATTTTTTACCAAATCTTGAAATTAAAGAACAGAAAGCATATCCTGAAATGCGCTTTTTTAGAACGGGACTTACATTTATGTCGATAAATCCAATAATTGAGCGAATTTATGAAGAGGACTTGAAATTAAATTTTAAAATAGAAAAACCGCAAATAATGAAAGGAGACCCATTCGCTAGAGATGTTTTTTCTATATTACCTCAAAAAATGCAAGATAAAGATTATGTTTTTGTTATTGAAACGCAAGGTATTGTGGAAGTTCAAGAAAATGCAACATTAATTATTCAAGATGATGTGGTCCTCCGCATTAATTTTTCTCCTTTTGATGTAGAAAAAGATGACAAAACTACCAAATTAAAATTCAAGTTAATAAAAAGATTGGTCGGTAAGAAGAATCCAAGAAGTAAAATTAAGAGTAAAGAAGAATTGGACTATATGGGATTTGGTCATAATATAAATTTTACATTATATTGTAATGTAAATCCTACTTTTTCGGGTGTATTTATTTTTACAGATCCAACAAACTGGAAATATTGCTTGAGTTCATGTTTATACATTAATAAATTAAAGTACAAACAAAATTGGTATCCAAATTTTTTAAATTTTGATTATACGCCAATTTTATTTTTAGATAAAGGAAAAATATCTGAAAAATTCTTAAGGAAATCAAACAAGGACATTTATTCAGGGTTTTTAAAAGAAATTGGCAACGAATTTCCAGGGTTATTAAACCAAATTTTGATATTTGGAGAATTTATGATGGACTATTCAGTAGAAGAATGCAAAGAGGAATTAATGAATTTAATATATTTAATGTCTTCACTATCAGGAAATGAAGAGAATGAAAATAAGAGTAACATAATAATTTACACTTCTAATAAGGAATATTATAATAAAATGAGAATAATTGAAGATGAATTGAATTATATTAATAAAAAATTGAGTAAAACATATAAAACCAGTTCTGAATCAGCAATTACAATTAAATATATAGAATATAATCGATTTATAAGTGAAATGGGACTGTTAAATAAAAAAGTCTATGACCATGAATATGATAATGTATATCTCGTTGAAGACCCAGTCATAGCTTTTTCATTATTACCATTAATAAAATATACACAGTCAGGTATTATAATTAAAGACGAGTTATCTTCTGAAAACTCAAAAAAGATATTATTGAATGCAAATCAGATATGGGCAATTGGAAATTTTGAAGGAATTAAAATTCCAAGAAAAGCAACAACTAAGATTAAAATTTTTGATTCAATGGACAACTTTGAGCATATTATAAAAATTAATAATATTTTTAAGTCCAAAATTGTTGAAGATTTTCAAAATTATACAGGATCAGAATATTTACAACGGGTATACCCAGGATATGGAGAGAAGAATTTAGTTAATAATAGTATTTTAACTTCTTTTTCTGAAAATGATTATAGCTTTTTAACTTTGGCAAGTAATTATGGTGCAAATAAACCTGCAATGATATGGATAATAAAAGAAGATGAAAAATTAGCAATTAAAGAGCACACGATCTTAAATATGCTTAGTTCTTTGAGATTTACTTCAGAAAATTCAATTACTCAAGAAGATATTATTAAAATTGGTGAATCTATTAGAGAAATATTGCCAAATTCAATTCAAAATGGGCTAGAAAATTCTCAAAATATCATTATAATAAGTAGAATCCCAATTCCTTTTGAATTATATAGTTATTCAAATAATGATACAAAAATGCCATTATGTATTCTAAAAAGTATAGGAAGAGTATGTTCAACAGATATTTCTGATACAAGTGTAATGCTAACCTTTAATATGCTTCGTAGAATGGTTTCAAAATTGGGAGAGAAAGTAGTAATAATAGCTCCGAAATATGAAGGAGAATATAAGTTAGAAGGAGCGATTAAAGAAGCTAAAATATTAAAAAATCAGATACAGAGGATTTTTGGTGATAAAATTATTGCAAAGATCGATGAACAAATTGATAAAGAGTGGCTTTTCAATATTTTTAAGACACCTCTAAAAATAATACATTTTTCTGGACATGGGCATTTTATTGATAATAAAAGCTGTCTAATACTATCAACTCCAGAAGAAGGAGAGCCTGAATTTTTGTTTCAAGAAGATTTAGAAAAATATGTGAAAGAAAAAGGTCTAATTGAAGGTTATCCTCTAGTATTTACATCAGCTTGTATTACAGGGCAAATACAAAAAGCAGGGTCAGGAATAGAAGGGCTAGCTGCTCAATTTATTAAATCTGGAGCTAATTGCTTTATTGGAACTTTGTGGGAAATTATGGACGAGAGTGCAAGAAAATTTGCTACCTATATTTATAAAAATTTACAACAAATCGATAAAACAATTGGTGAATTATTATTAGAATCCAGGTTAGAATTATATAACGATTCTTTGAAAATGCTAGACAAATCAAAATTTTTTGATCCAACTTGTTTTTCTTTTATCTTTTTTGGCGATCCTACAATAAAAATAAGATAATTTAAAATCGGTAAAATAATAAAAATTTAAAAGTATTTAATCTTAATTTTAAGAAATATCCAGATTTAATAACGAAAAAAACGGATCCAAATTAAGAAATAATGGTCCTAATAACAAGGAGAAAAAAAATACATTAATAAATTTCTGATTCAAGTCCGTTTTTCTTTTCAACATTTAGAAGGTTATCTGCAATTTTTTCAAATTCAGAGTCATGAGTTATAGTAATCATTTGAGTAGAGGGCCTAAATTGGTAAAAAATATCGACTAAATGCTTAATATTTTCAGAATCTAAATTTGCAGTTGGTTCGTCCAGCATAATTAGTTCCCGCCCAGCTAAAATATCAGAAATTGCTAATCTAATAGCTAGGCATACTACAATTTGTTCTCCACTACTCAATTGTGAGATATCTTCAGCATTCCCAAATCTATAGACCTTTAAATCATAATTTTTTTCAACTACAATTTTATCAAATTCGGTTGAGGGTAAAATTAATTTTAATAATTCAGTGGCTTTTTCGCTAATTTTTCTTGTGCGCTGCTGTATAAGAATTTGTGGTATTTCACGGAAAAATTGTCTAATTATTTCGACTAAGTTAAGTTGCCTTTTTAAATGATAAAGATCTTCATTTATTTTCTCGAGTTCCTCTTTCTCTTTTAATAATTTATTGATTTCGCGATTTATGTTCGGGATAATTTTTTCTTTTATTTGGATTATAGCTCCAGTTTTCTCATTATAATTTTTAGATAATTCTTTTACTTCAATATTCAGGGCACTATATAATTTTTGATCAAATTTCTCATTTAAAGATTTGTATTCTTTTTTTCTTTCATTCAAAACTACTTCAATCTCGTTTTCATCTTTAATAATTTCGAGTATATTTGTTAAACTTTGTTTAACTAAAGTAATATCGTTTAATTCTTCATCTAATAATGAACGTTTATTTAAATCTTGGTCTAATTTTGATTTATCGAACTTTTCTTCGATAGATTTCCTATCTTCATTTAATTTTTCAATTTCTAGCTTTAAAGCACCCAATTCCTTCCGTTTTTCTGATAAGATTTTAATATCACTTTCAATATTTTTTACCCTGTTAATATGTTCTTGTGTTTTATTTATCTCTTTGTCGTAATATTCAGAAGGATTTTCAATATAAATTTTAGAAATGTCTTCCTTTAAACTATTAATTTCATTCTTAACATCATTTATTTCATCTGAAAAATGTTCCAGTTCTTTATTTAACATAAAAATTTTTTGTAGCTTGTCAATTAATGTCATTTTATTTTGAAGAGTATTATTTAATTCATTTAGAATAGATTTTTCATTATTAATTACAACTTTTAATTCTTCCATTTCGGATTCTAATGTTTCGAGAGTTTTTTTTAATTGTTGAAGGATAAGCTCCTTATATTGCCCAGAAACCATCTGTTTACATACAGGACACTGAGCATCTTGTTTTAATTTTTCAATATTATTGATATCATTTTGAATTTCAAGAAGTTTACTATTTTTAATATTAAAATCAGTATTTAATTCATTTATCTTTTTATTATGCAATTCAATGTCTTCATTTAATTTACCAACACTAGCCTGTAAATCATTGATTGAGTAATTTTTGATTAATGTTTCCCAATTAGTATCAATTTTACCAATTTCAAGTCTTTTAGTTTCGTACTTTTTTTCAATATCACCTAATTTATTTTCATATTTTGAAAGACCTTCTTTTTTCATTTTCAATTCTTTTTCTTTTTTAATTATTTCCTCCTTTTTTTTGGCTAAGGAAGATGATTGAGAATTCAGATTACTTAATTCTTGAGCAATAAATAACTCCCACTGATCTTCTGGAATATTATTAAGAGCAGGTAATTCTTGTAGAGATAAATTAATTTTATTTTCAATGTAATTATTTAAATCTTTGGACTTATTCAAATATTTTTTAAGATCACTCTCATTTTTTTGTAGATTAAATTCTAATTCCTTTTGAAAATCAATTGCAGCTTGAATAATAATTATGTCTTGCTTAATAGATCGCTCTTTATCTATTAATGATTGCTCTATATTTCTAATATATTGTTCATCAAGTTCGATTGGTCGATTCAGTTTTTTTTCAACAAATTCTCCTTTTTTAATCAATTGAGAATGTAATTTGATTAAGTTAGTTTCATAATTACTTAGATCTCTAGAAATTATGTCTAATTTCTTTTTTATCTCCTCTAAATCGTCCAATTCTTTCTTTTTATTTTCATATTTTTCTTTTAATTGCTCTTTCTCCTCAATTAATTCTTTAAGTTCGTCAGTATTATTCTTTAATTGCTCTTTTTTTAATGGTAATTCTTTAAGATGTTCTTGATAAAATTTATATTTTTCATTTTTTACTTCTAATTCATTTTTAATAGTCTTTTTAACGTCTTTTAAATTTTCATGCGCCCATTCATAAGCAGATAACCCTAATAATTTATCAAAAATTTTTTTTCTTTTATTGGGCTCTTGAGAGGCAATTTTAGGAATTTCTCCTTGTCCGATATAAACAATATTTTCAAATGTCAATTTGTTAAATTTTAGTATTGATTCGATATCAGAGGTAACTGTTTTTGAATTCTCACTAACAAAAGCGTCATTTTTATAAAGTTTAGCTGTTGTTTTATTTTTATTTAAGTCAATTGTACGCTCAACTCTATAAGTAATTCTGGAAACAGTAAATTCAAGAGCAACTGCGCATTTTTTTTCTCCTCGTCTGACAAGGTCTTTTAATTTAACTTCTTTACCGTCCTTTTTTACTGACCCAAAAAGCGCAAAACCGATGCCCAGAAGGATATTAGTTTTTCCAGAACCGTTTTGGCCCAATATAACATTATAACCATCAATAAAATTAATAGTTGCTTCAGAATAAGACCTAAAATTTTTTAAAAATAAATAGTTTAATATCATTTTAAGTACCTTTTAATTCCTAGTTCTTTTAATTTTTCTTTTTTAATTTTATTTCTTTTAGGTTTCAATTTTTTTTCATCATCTTGTTTAGATTTTTTAGAATTTTCATTTTTATCAAGTGATATTGGTTTAGTATTTTTTATATTTGAATTTTTATTGATTTTTTCAATGAGGATATTACTAGAGATTTTTTTTTCGTGTGAAATTAATTTTTCTAAACTAGTTTTCATGTTTCTTTCAAAATATTTAATCATTTTAAGTGAATTATCTTGAAATTCTTTATTTTCAACATTATTAATAATTTCTTCAACAAGAGATACCATCGTTGGTATATCGTTTGAATTTATGTTGAATATTTTTTTAAAAATTTCACTCATCGTTTCACGTATATCATCTTCATTACTGGATATTATTGTTGAAGAATCAGTAAAATCAGTTATAATGTCCAGTCTTAGAGGATTTTTAGCAATTTTTTTGAGAGAATTAGTGTCTATTAATTTAATTTCGCCACTTTTAAGTGAGCCTTTAACGACAATACTTAATAAAATATCAGGAATATCGTTTTGGGCAATAACAGAGGATATTTTTTCTATTGCTTTTTCTTTTGAAATATTACCTAAATCCAGAACAATCCTTTTTTTAGGACGCACATTATATTCTATAAATTCAGGGGTAATGTTAAAAGAATTATTGATTTTATCGCATTCAACATAATAGAATCCTCTTGTACTTTGTTTCCATTCGAGTGAACTTCTATGTTCAGTAGCTCCACTACAAAAGATTTTATTACCAGGGGCTTTATAATTATTCGGCCATTGTAAATGGTAATGTCCTATTGCTATATAATCAAAGTTTAGTCTATTTAATGTATATATCTTTAAATCTTCTCCACCTTTTGTAATCATATCTTCTAAAAAAGCGTGCAACATTAAGATTTTTGGTAAATCATTTCTTGACAATATAGTTTTATGCTTTTCTAACAACAAACTTAGCATTTGACTACTTTTTTTACCGTAATAGCCAAGAGCAGCGATTAGTGCGATTTCTTTGCCCTCTTTTTTTACAATTACTACATCGTCTTTAATATAATTTATTAAAGAAAGATCTTGTAATAAATCAAGAACATCGCCGCCATATCTTTTAAATTTGGAAGTAGAAACATCGTGGTTTCCTCTTGATACAAAAATTGGGATGTTTTTTAATTTTAATTTTTCCAAGATTACTATACATTTTCTAAGAGTGGCAGGCTTAGGATTAAAGTGTTCAAACAGATCCCCTGGTAATATTACGAAGTCAGGGTGTTTTTCAATAATTAATTCAATGCACGTATTAAACGCATCGATGAAGTCTTCGTATCGCTCAATTAAATTATATTGTTTATATCCCAAATGAACGTCAGACAAATGGCACCATTTAACCATAATTACCACTTTTTACCGCGAATCAGATTTGCATTGGAAGTATAATCTTGAACTTCGTCCATATTTATCTCGTCAAGACCGCTTTTATTTTCAATTTTTTCATCATTTTGCCATTCCTTTAGTATATTAATATCATCTCCACCAAGTTCACCTTTAAATTTGTAAATTTTTGCAATTGAAGGGATTATAATAGATGGACCAGTAATTACAGCTTCTCCATTGTTTAAGCTGGGCAGATCGTCCAATAAATCAGAGCTAATCGCTTCATTTGAGTTTTCAATTTGACTTTGATCGCGGGGGTTAATTATTTTTAAAATAATTTGAGAATTACACTGGCTCAGAACATCGGAATGGACTTTACCAGGTCTTTGGCTA
>Ga0164318_10002703_pt1 | contig 16552 bp, 15 predicted proteins | sample GuaBasSedimGuay9_FD_113734 | JGI IMG/M metagenome (GOLD analysis project Ga0164318, IMG submission 113734) | Subseafloor sediment microbial communities from Guaymas Basin, Gulf of California, Mexico - Guay9, Core 4571-4, 0-3 cm | ecosystem: Environmental > Aquatic > Marine > Hydrothermal vents...
CCGTATGAACGATAATTTCTACAATATTAGTATGTTTAGCAATTTCGCGACTAACTGCCGCTGCTTTTATGAATTGTGGTCTGGCACCGATTATGGTTACTAATTTCATTTGATCTCCTTAATGAACATCACCTCTACTTGAATTAAATCAAGTCTAATTTGATAGTTTGATAAACTCACCAAATTGATAAATTTGGATAATCTGTTTAATAATTCTATGGTCTTAAGTTTCTTCTTTGCTTCTTAATGTACTCCAAGTTGTTTGTTGCTCACCTTTCAAAACTTTTACTAGTGCAGCTGCAGAAGCATAGTTCATAACTAATATGTAGGCTGGAAGTTTTAAAATTTTAATACTCTTATTATTTTTTTCTAACAATACTTCAATTAGTCCAAACAGAATTAATCCAACCTGCAGGGCTAAAAAAATCTTATAATAAATATTTTGATTAATCAAGAAAATATTACTTAATAATACACTGCCAGACCAAACAGGTAATAGCCAGCGAATCAATTTGTGGGAAATGAGAAAAAGTGAATTTCTACAATTAGTAATTGGATTTAGAAGTCTAATATGTCTAAAAAGCGCAAACCATTCTCTTGAAATAATTCTAATTTTTCGATTCATTTCCTCTATTGGTCTTTGTGAAACATCTTCAATAACAATAGCATTTTTATTGAATTTAGCAGTGAATTTATTTTCTAATACTATTAATGTTCGTTCAAAATCGTCAACTGAAGACGGATGTATCTGAGTAAAAAGCTCGCGTTTTAATAAAAATAAGGACCCGTTAGCACATATTATTGAATATGTTTTACTTTCGGAAGTTTTCAGGAAATTCTCATATTTCCAATATAACCCTTCTCCCGAATCTTTTCCATTTGAAAACAACTTAAGTTGTCCTATTACCATTCCGATATTTTTTTCAGATCTCGCAGTTTTAACTAATTGTGCTATCGAATCTTTTGCAAAAATTGAATTTGCATCGGTTGAAACTACATATTCAGATTTAATAGTTGGTTCTACAAGGTTATGACCAGATGGTTTTCCCTTACGGGGTTTTTGAATCACAAGTTTAATTCTTGAATAGTTTTTTGCGTATTTTTTAACAATTTCATTGGTTCCATCATCCGAGTTATCAGAAATAACAATCATATCTATTTTATCGCTTGGATAATCCAGATCTAGAAAAGATCGAATTTTATCCTCAATTACAATGACTTCGTTATATGCAGGACAAAGTACGGTAATACTAGGTTGATCTTTTTCATTATTTTTATTTACATCTTTTTTTTCTTTCTGTTTAAATAAATTAATAATCCACAAAATTAATACATAGCCACCAATATGATATATTATCATAAAGATTGAAAGCCAAAATAGAATCTTCATATATTTTTATCCTTTAACCAAATTTTTCTCATCTTTCGTATATTCTTCTCTACATTAAAATATTTTACTACATGATCATAAGCATTATCTGAAACTTTCGATCTGAGAGTTTCATTCTCTAAATATCTGCATACTGCCAATTTTGCATCTTCTAAAGAATTTTCTTTTAAAACCGTACCATATCCATTAGACTCAATAAGTTCTCTAATACCAGCAGTATCAGCAATTACACAAGCACATTTTTGTGACATAGCTTCTTTAACAACATTAGGCAACCGCTCATTATTACTCAAAAATAATAAAATCTCTGCAGAATATAACTGCTCTATTACATCTTTATTGGAAACGTGACCTTTAAAAACAACATTTTGTAAGTTCAAATCAAATACCAATTTTTCAGCTTTTGTTTTAAGGGGACCGTCACCAAACAATATTAGTGATACTTCAGGATGCTGTTGGCAAATTAGAGCAAACGCCTTAATAACGTCTAACATTTTTTTACCAGGTATAAAGGCTCCAACAGACACAATACGACCTTTAATTTTACTTGGAGTCTCTTTTTCGAAGACTTCTGGCAATAATCCATGATATATTATATGTATTTTATCTTCAGGAATACCAAGATTTACTAAAGTGTTTTTGTCAAATTTTGTAATTGAAAAAACGTAATCAGCCATCCGTGCTACAATGAATGATCCCTTATATCTTTGGTGTAAGTCATAAGCTACGAAATTCATTGATAATATTGTTGAGGGATAATAACATTTAACTAAATATCCGAAAAGTGATGGATAATGAGCCCAATATAAATGAACAATTTCAGGTCGGTCATTCTCAAACTTAGAGAATAAATGTAACACCCTTGGTACGAGTACTAAGCTTTTCATAAGATGTGTAAAATGTGAACAATGATTTGTTATAATGAATGTTAAAATTTTACTCAATTTCATAAAATTATTAAAACCATATAACAATCCATGAATGTTAGAACTAAAATTTGAGTGGGAATGCTTTAATGCTGATAAATCCCTTTCTTTTATGAGTTTCAAATACAATTTATGTTTCGGACGCAAAGAGTGCACCGAAATATCATCTCCGTATCTTTTGAGCATTTCTACATCATTATTGGCAAACACTTCACGAGGTGCAGGAAATTGCATCAATATAAACCAGATTTTCATTAGCTCCCCGAGTTTAGTAGATTTTTCATAAATTCTAGTTTCTTTTTTTCTATTAACATTGAATCAATATATTTCTTTGATTCTTCATGACTAACTATCCGATTCTTCATCTCTTCACAAAATTGCAGAATCTGTTCAACATTATTAGTCACATTATTTTGTTCATTAGGAAGTTCTAACACCCATTCAGGTAGTTCGAATCCTGCAAAAGCTGTTTCTGAATACCCTATGATAATCGGCAATCCAAAGGCAAGATATTCTCTTACTTTTAAAGGAGATGCAATTACTCCGAGTCTATGAAAGGCTAAAGATCCTATACCTATATGACATAATGCTACAATTTCTTGATAATCATTTTTAGTAAGATGACCATAAAATTTTACATTTGGCAAATTATTAGAATTCAGATTATCAATTCCTACAATATGAAAAAAAAGTTTGTCTTTTGTAGTTTTTGCCAAATCAAGGATTTTATCTAAACCATGCCAAAGATGATCAGGAGTTCCCAAGAAAAGTATATTAGGTGTTTTATTTTTGCATTTCTTTTTCAAAATTGGATACTTTCTAATATCAATACTGTTAGGGATCGAAATTGAAGGTTTATTCCATTTTGCTATCTGTGGTAGATTGGCAATCTCATCAGAAACAGTAACAATTCCATCAATGTTTTTATAAATCTTATTCTTAGTCAATAGGTAATATAGAAACCTGATTTTCCCTTTTAATCTTTTTCTTGATTTCAATTTCATTTCTGAATAATTATCAGTATTTAACTCAATAACTGATATAAATCTTTTAAGAATTTTACCAATATATGGCTTATATAGTTCGAACCTAAAATAAATAACATCAGGATTAAATTCATCGATATCTCTAAAAAGGAATTTCGCTCCGTAAAATACACTTTTTCTAAAATATACATCTTCTTTTAAAAATGGAGATAATCGTATCTGGTTCTTTTTTAAACTCATATTACAGATCTTTACTTCATGACCTAGATATTTCCATGCATTCGATTGTGATATTACTTTGTTAGATACCCCTGCATGCAATACTATATCATGTGTAAATAAATAAAGAATTCTCATTATTCCAATCCTAGATTTTCAATATTTTTTTCTCTTCGCTTGCTTAATGATCTCATCGTATATTGTTATTGTTTCCTCTGATGTATTTGTATATTTGGGATTTATGTTTTGCAATGCTCGTTCACTCATTTCTTTTAACAAGTCTTTATCTGAAAGAAGATACTTTGCTGCATTGGATAATGCGGATGAATTTCGTATAGGTACCAATAATCCATTTATTCCATCTTTTATGATTTGTAATGGTCCTGAAGTTTTAGTTGCAATTACGGGCAAACCGCAAGCCAATGCCTCTAATAATACAACACCAAATGTTTCGTTCAAAGACGGCAAAACAAACATATCAGCTGCATTGTACCATAACGCCAATTTCTCATGGTTTATTCTATCCATAATCTTTACATATTTAGTAAGATTAAGTTGTTCACAAATTTTCCGATACTTTTTTTTTAACTCTCCTCCTCCAATTAGGATTAGCATGATATCCTGATGCTGTTCAATTATTGAAGGTAGTGCCTTTAAAATGTAAATATGACCTTTTGTCTCGACAAAATTACCTACAGAGATAAGAATTTTCTTAGTTAAAGGAATCCCAAGTTCTTCTCTGATTATCAATTTATTTTGAGGATAAAATAAATCTTCACGATAACTATTTGGAATAACCTTAATATTGGCTTCTGGACAAAATTTATTTACATCATTTGCAAATTCATTTGATACACAAATCACATATTTAGCCTTTTTTAATACCTCCCTTGCTAAAATCAATTCTTTTTTCTTATATTGATTAATTTTACGAAGTTTAGAAATTGCGGGAATACATTTATAAAAATCTGCACCATGAGTTGTTACAATGAATGGTTTATTATACTTCTTGGCAATCTCTAGCGCTGCTCCCCCAGCAGGAAGAATTGTATGTGCATGAATAACATCTATATTTTCGTTAGAATGGTTTCGAATTATATATTTTGCGATTTGTTTAGGATAATTGTGAGAGTTGATATTCTGTGGCAATCCATAATAAAAGAATTGCCTTTGTTTGCCATCAGAGATTTCCTTTGAAAGTTGTGAATTTCTGAACTGGCACATATAATTCTTATTCCTAATAAATAAATATAGATTCTTAGGAAAATAAGTGATTGTGTTAACTTGTGGACTTCTATCAATATCAAGAATTTGATCATGAATAAACGTTGAATAATAAGGAGAAATGTATAGTATATTCATTTTAGTTGTCAGCCTTTAGTAATCCTGAATTTATAAAATACTTATATAACTTTTCTGTTTGATACTTCCGAGAATATGTTTGAAGCATTTTGCGATCTATCACATTCCAATCATTACTATTTAGCAATTCTTTTATAGCAATAATCATATCTTCAGAATTTTGAATAAGGTACGTATTACTAAAATCGGATAATAGTTTCCATATCTCACTGTCTGCAGTCATGAATATCATAATCGGTTTATTTAAATATAAATAATCAAATATTTTTGTACCTAAGGCATATTTTGTTCTATTATTTAGAATAAGAAAATCCATATCATATAAATACTTTATGCCCTCAGAATAGTTTTTAAATCCAGTGAAAATAAAATTCTCATTGAGATTATTCATAGATACTGTTTGCATAAAGTCTTCTTCAAATATACTAATATGATGGATTTGAATATTAACACTACTTTTAATAGCTCTTATTGCTTCAATTAAGATTTGTAAATGGCCTGAATTATAATAAGAAAATTTTCCAAAAATTCCTATCTTTACTAATTCACACTTATTCCTATAATTACGATCAATTTCTGGTAATTCTTTGTCATTATATCCATTTAAAATTGTTAGTATATTCAGTTTTTTTTTATGTTCATATTTTTCTTTGAATAATTCATTAATTTTTGAACTAACACTTATTATCAGGTCTGCATGCTTAATTGATTCCTTTTCGAATAACCTTTCAATTTTCAATAGTAATCGACCTTTCCAGTTCAATATTTTCCGAACTCCAACAACCCATAGATCTCTGAAGTCAAGGATGTAAGGGATCTTGTTTTTAAATTTAAATATGATTCCTAGAGGAAAATAAAAGAAAGGTCCTCCACTAAAATACATGAAATCAAATTTATCCTCGATTAGTATATCATGTATTGCTTTATAGAATTTTAGAAATCTATGAATAGTTTGAACATGAGTATTCCGTTTTCTAAGGTTACCTATTTCAATTACATTTATTTCTGGATCTAATGCTAATCTGTCATCCGTTTGAAAATCTATACTTTCATTATCAGATCTGATGAGCGTTATATTAACTCCTTGTTTTACCAAATAATTAACAAAATAAGATATCCTTTTTGCACCGACAAGTTTACAAGGATACGTATAGAAAGAAATTACTAGGATCCTATTATTCATATCTTGGGGTTTCTCATTATAAGCTGTTGTATTGAATATAAATGAAGATTGGGAGGAAAGAGTTTTCTTAATATTACCTGTGTAAACAGAGCATATGTTAAAATGAAAATCACAAAACCAAATATAACCATTAATATTAGTGAAAGATCAGTTGTTTTTAAGAACAATGTAATTATAACACTTAATACTGAAACAAACAAAATTAATGCTAAATACTTCCAGGGCCAAATAGATTTTAATTTTATTTTTAAAATGTTAGATATGGATAATAATTGCAAAAATGAGATAATAAAAACTGATAGTACTGTTGCAATTGCTGCTCCAACAAATCCAAAAACATTTATGAAAACAAAATTTAATATCACATTAATAATCAATGTGATAATCGTATAATATAGTATTTGTTTGGGTTTTCCCAAAGCTAATAATATATGGCCAAAGAATGTTACCTTAACAAATAACCTCAAAAGATATATCTGAAATATTTGAGCTCCATCTATATATTGTTCAGTATATAATATAGCTATAGTTTCGGTTGCATAAAACACAAAGAAAGTTGCAATGGGGAAAACGATATAACTAATCTTCAAGATTGAATTTCGCCACATTTTAACAAACAAATCATAGCGCTCATTGGAAAATTGTTTTACTAAATATGGAGTAATAACAGCCATTGCAGAAGCAGTGAGTAAATTTACAAATGGTATTTCTAATGTACCAATTGAGTATTTTGCATACTCTTCAACAGTAAAATATATTGAAACCATGAATTGATCAAGCTTAATGATTAGAACTCCAAATATTGAAGACAACCCGATCGGCGCAGCAAATTTCAATTGTTCAAGTATTTTTGTGAACATGATTTTAACTTTGATGCCTGAAAAAAGCTTTAAAACAATTGAAATTACAATTAGAAACTGGATTAATGAAAAAATAACAATTAATAATATAATGTTGTTGAGTGAGTAATCTGCTAGAATACTAAAAACAATTACACTTAATTTCAATATTCCCAGTATAGGGCTTAGTATTCCTGCTATTTTTACTTTACTAATACTAATAAATATGTTGGAATAGCTTGAGGATAATATTAAAAAGAACGGATACAATGAGAAAATGCGTAAAGGTCTTGCTAATGAAGGATTGTTGAATGCACTAGCAATAATATCAGCACCAAACACCAATGTTATTGATGCAATTGAACCAAGTACTAATTGTAGTAAAAAAGTTTGAAACAAAAATGATTTTTGTTTTTTTTTAGTTAACTGAGGTACAAAGAAGTTGATACTATGAGGAATGCCAAAATTAAGTACAACTAATAATAATCCCCCGATCAAAAAGATTTGCCTATAAGTTCCGAATTCGTCTTGAGGTAAGTATCTAGAAAGAAGTACTGAAGATATTAATAAAATTACTTTTTCTAAAGATCGACCTATTGTTATGATTATAGTTTGCAAAGAATGGGATTTGATCATATCTCTAATTGCTGCTTTGGTCACAGGTAACTATGTATATAGAATATATAAATGATAATACAATCCAATGACAGTGATATTCAAGAATCGAACTGGGCATGGCACTGGCTGGAATAAAGAACAGTAGAGAAAATCCTGCAGCATAAACTATGAATTTATTTTTATTCTTCATTTTACGAGCATTGATAATTAATTTAACTGCAATAAGTAATATGAAAAATGAGAAAAGTAGAACTAAAAACAATCCATTAGTCGCGATTAACTCGAAAATGAAATTGTGTGCTGCCTTGATACCACTTGTTGATATTGTTCTGCCATAATTCATATTTTCCATGAAATTTCCACTTCCAACGCCCAGTAAATAAGAATCTAGACACATCTCAATTGCATAATTTACCAGCATCAATCTTGTTTCGATAGACTCTAATCTAAAAGATTCATCTTCTTTTGAAAAAGATTGAATTTCTTCTAACGAATATGCCTTTGCAAACTCAAAATACTGTGGATATTTCACAGAGAAGATTAAAATTATTAAAATAGAAAATGAGATTATAGCAAGCTTCTTCTTAAAATTTTGGAAAAAGATGAAGTATATAAGCAAATCAACTACCATTATCATTAATGCTATCCTGGCACCCTGTAAAAGAAAAATTATAAATATTAGAAATAGCATAATTGACGATGTGATTTTTACAAAAATGTTATCATAATACTTGCCGCTAAATAATAAAAATGGTACTAACATCGTGATTGCCCAGGCGAAATTATTCTGGTTATAAAAAGGTCCTGTAGGTATAAATGAAATAGCATTTCTTTGAGTTAAACCAGATGTTGAAAGATGTTGCCAGGTCACAACTTCCCAAAATGCAATAATAATATATACTATTAGTATAAAATAAAAGAGTTTCAACACAATAGAGAAATCTTTAAAATCATCAAATGTTTCAAGAATTATGTAAAGTATCAAAAAATTAACAATGTACCTTAAAGTTGTTACAAATACAAACTCTTTGTTTATCGCCCAAAAATATGTGAATAGACTATATATTATCCAAAAAATAAAAAAAAAATATGCAGATTTTTGAAGGTTGTTAAACTTAAAATTCCCCTTTTTTAGGATTAATAGTAGTATCAACAAATTTAGAGTAAAAAATAACTGCATTTTATAGGAAAATATAAAATGTATATTTGGGAAAAAAAAACTTATGGTAGCAATACTAAAAACAAGAAAATAAATAAATTTTGTATTAACTTTCATACTACATATTCTTAACTTTGTTTTCTAAAAATAAGTGATACAGTTTGATCCAATTTCTTAATTTGATTTTCAGTTAATGAAGATTTAATAATTACCAAAAGAGAGGAAAATGAAAACCCTATTAAAAAAGCAATAACACATATTCTTGCCCTTTTAGGACTGGTTCTAAATCCTGATGGCCGAGCTTTGTCAATTACTTCTATTGCAGGAAGATTTCTAATTTCCTCAATTCTTGCTGCTTCATACTCTGGAACAATAAATTCATAGATTTTCCCAAGAATTTTAATTTGCATTTCAATTTTTGCATACTCAACGCTCAATTCTGAGATCTTATCCAGTGATAAAAGATATTCGGGATTTAACAAATCATTATCTTGCTCAATTGCTAATATTTTCTTTTCTATTATGTCTATTTGTTTTCTTAGATCTTTTGTAATTTGTGAATTATCATTAGCATTAAGTTTATGGAAATCGAATTGAATCTCAATTTTTGTTTTTTCTGAAACTAATTCAGTGTATGATTGAATCGCTGCTTTTGTCTGTTCTTCAATATGAATAACATTATTTATTGATTGAAAATTATTCAACTTAATCAATAGCGAATCGTTCTTCATCTCAATATCATGAACTCTCTTCTCTAGAAATTCACGGTTATTTCTGCTCTTGTTTACTCTTATTTCACGATTAACAAAATCCACATGCTCAACATAATAATTTGCTATTCTAGAAGATAGTTCTTTGTCATAAGTTCTTACATTAATACTAATTGTACCAGATTCATCGTTCAAATAAATTGACACAATCTCTAACAATGATGCTAAAGCCAAATCCTTTGCTCTTAGAGAATCAGGTTCCTCTATCTCAAAATATTCAATCAAATTAAATTTTTTAATAATGCTTTCTGAGAAATTCCTAGAATGCATAATTGTCATTAGCTCAACACTTCCTTCTTGCACTCCACTCAGAAAGGTTGAACCTATCCCACCTAAGATTGAAGAAAACGGAAGGCTTGAAGCCTCATTTTGATAAGGCAAAATCACTGCAGTAGACGACCAAATTTCTGGTGTAACCAAACTATATACAACCGCAGCAATACTCACTATAAGCGTTGTCCAAAAAATAAACTTTTTATGTTTTGCTAAAATTAACAGAACATCTAAGATATCTACTTGCTTATTTTCCATCTATTTCTCCAATGCTTTTTGATTTCTACACATTTAAATCTCCACACCTATTGGGCAATGATCGCTACCCGTGATTTCTTGTTTTATAAATGCATTTTTTATGTTTTTAATATTTTCTTCATTTGTGAAAAAATAATCAATGCGCCAGCCTACATTTCTTTCGCGTGCTCCAAATCGATATGTCCACCAGGAATACTGATCTGCTTCCTGGTTAAAAAACCTGAAAGTATCAACCCATCCTGCTTTAACAATTTTATCAAGCCAGGCTCGTTCTATTGGCAGAAATCCAGAAGTGTTTTCGTTTTGTTTAGGATTGGCCAGGTCAATTTCCTTATGAGCTGTATTGAAATCCCCACATATAATCAGGTTTTTACCTGATTCTCTGATTTTCTGCATCAAGTCAAACATGCGATTATAAAAGTTAAGCTTATATTGCAATCTTTCATCACTCATCTGACCGTTGGGAAAATAACAGTTTATTAAAGAAAAATCTTTGAATTCCAAAAGAAGTAATCTTCCTTCTTTATCATACAATTCATCACCAATTGAATACTCGACTGAAATCGGTTTTTCTTTGGTAAAAACAGCAACTCCTGAATAGCCTTTCTTCTCGGCAAAATTCCAATATTTATGATAATAGTCTAATCCATGAATCTCTTTGGGGATCTGTTCTTCCTGAAGTTTTATTTCTTGAATGCAAAGGATATCAGGATTTTCCAGATTAAGATAATCTAAAAAATTCTTTTTTAGGATTGCCCTTAATCCATTTACATTCCAACTAATAATCTTCATTTATTTCCTAATAGACTCCGACAATAATCTTCATCTATTTCCTTTGATATTTTGTCTCGACATCTACCCGATTGCATTCATTATAAATCGGGCATGAGTTACATTTTGGATTACGTGGTGTACAATGATTCTGACCAAAAGCTACTATATAAGAATTGATATTTAACCAATACTTTTCGGGCAACTTCTTTCTTAGCGCCATCTCAGTTTCAAATGGCGTTTTCGTATCCACATATCCGAGACGATTTGAAATTCGATGTACATGTATGTCAACACAAATTGCAGGTTTCTTAAAAGCAACTGCACGAACCAGATTTGCAGTTTTCCTGCCAACTCCGGGTAATTTAACCAGATCATTGATCTCTTCTGGGATGATATTACCAAACTCGTCATTCAATATCGCAGGAAGTTCTTTTAGGTATTTTGCCTTGTTACGAAAGAAACCAACAGGATAGATCAAGTCCTCAATTTCTTCTACTGTAAATTTGTTAAAATCATTCGGTTTTTCTACAAACTTGAATAGAAGTTCAACCGCTTTTGAAGTAGTTTCATCTTTAGTACGAGCACTTAAGATCGTTGCAACTAAAATTTTAAATGGATCTTTAGTTTGAATCTCGATTAAATCTACAACAGGTGTTTGAAAGGTTTTGAACCTATCTTCTAAAACTCTATAAATCTTATCTATATTTGGCATATTTACCTTTAATAAATCGTCGGGATGATCCCGATCTGTATCGGGACGACCTTTCGCCCGAAAGATCGGACTTAATAATTCACTTATGTTCTTTAAGAAAAATATTTATTACATTAATGGTCGGGATGAGAGGATTTGAACCTCCGACCTTTCGCCCCCCAGACGAACGCGCTAACCGAGCTGCGCTACATCCCGACTGAAGACACAAATAAAAATAAGCTTATCCGTGACAAGTTATTTTTCACACAAGAATTGACATATATAATTATTCAAGAAATTTAGGTTTCGAGGAAATTATGAGCATTATTAGTCTTTCAAATATTTCACATAATTTTGGAGATGAAGACATCTTCAAAAATATCAGCTTTTCTCTTGAAGATAATAGCCGAATTGGATTAGTTGGAATTAATGGTTCAGGAAAAACAACCCTATTCAAAATCATAATGAACAGGATCTTAGCAAAAGAAGGAACTGTCCATTTAGCAAAAAACAGGAAGATCGTTTATCTTACTCAAGAGCCAGAACTTAATGAATCTCAAACCTTAACAGAATGTGTTCTGGAATCGCGTCAGGATTGGATTGATGCAAAACAGAAACTAGAACAAGCTGAACTAAATCTTGAGAAAGATCATAGTGAAGAAATGATACAAAAATACTCTAAACTTGTTAATGATTTTGAGCTAAAAGGCGGATATCATTTCCAAACTGAAATGAAGCTTGTCCTTACAAATCTGAAATTTCCTGAAACTGTTTGGGAACAGAATATTGTAAGATTCAGTGGTGGGGAAAAAACCAGAATCCAATTAGCAAAGTTTCTTCTGCAGCCTTTTGATGCTATCCTTTTAGATGAACCTACAAATCACCTCGACATCGAAATGATCTACTGGTTGTCAGGATATTTAAATAGAGTGAATAAACCTTACATTATTATTTCTCATGATAGATTTTTTCTGGATTCTACTGTAAATAAAATTGTTGAATTAAAAGATAAAACATTACATCATTATGGAGGAAATTATTCCTTCTATCGTGAAGAATCTAAACGAAGATTTATTCTGCAGGAAAAAGAATATAAAAAACAGCAGAAAAAGCTGAAAAGAATGGACGATCAGATCAAACAATATCGCATCTGGGGACGCGCTCGTGATAGTGAAGTAATGTTCAAAAGAGCTAAAGAACTGGAAAAACGTAGATCAAAAATTGAAGAAATCGAAAAACCTCGAACAGGTAAATCGATAGATTTGAACATCAAAACTAACCGTCGCAGTGGTAATGATGTTTTTGTGCTTAAAGATATGCAATTTGGTTTCCCCGATAAAATTTTAGCAAAAAATGTAAATCTTCGAGTTGCTTACCAAGATAGAATTGCTGTTCTGGGTAGGAATGGTTGCGGAAAAACTACCCTGTTACGTCTTTTGAATGAAGAAATAAAACCTGTTTGTGGTTTAGCTAAAATTGGAGCTGGTCTGCACATCGGTTATTACGATCAAATGCATTTAGTTTTGGATGATTCTTTATCGGTTCAAGAGACGATATGGAAGTTAGTTCCAATGGAGACTCGGGGTTACATTCTCACCTATCTGGCACGATTTGGCTTCCGTGGTGATAATGTAGATAAAAAAGTTGGAGTGTTAAGTGGAGGAGAAAAAGCAAGACTGTATCTGGCAAAGCTCATTCATCAGCGACCAAATCTGCTGATTTTGGATGAACCGACTAATCATCTCGACATTAACATGATCAACAGCCTGGAGGATGCCCTTCTCAACTATGAAGGTACGATCATATTTGTTTCTCACGATACATATTTTATCGATAAAATCGCTTCGAGGAAATGGTTCTTTATGAACAACACAATTGAAGAAACAGAACTTTCATTGGAAGAACTTTTTACCCAAAAAGAAGAAAAAATTAAACTAGCAAAAAACACTAAAAAGAAAACTGCTTCTAAAGATGTAAACCCCATAATTTTAGAGAAACTTTTTAACGCTATTGAGCATAAAAGCACGAGAATTGAAAAACTTAGTTCTGCAATTTCAAAATTGGAAAATAAATTTCACAATCCTGATACGTACAAAAACGATAAAAAAGTAAAATTATTGAATAAAGAGATAAAAGATAAGAAAACTGAAATGAATTTCTTAAGAATTGAACTAGACAAAATGGAGCATGAGTATCTGGAATTGTCGGAATAGTTGGTCATTAGTGAATTGATCATTTGTAGATTTATTCATGTAGTAAAGTTATGAAGGATGTTATGGACTTAAATGTTTACACTGAAGCATTGGATTTTTCAAATAGGGTTTGGATTTTCTGTTCAAAATTTAGCTATTTTACCAAACAAATAATAGGAGTGCAATTGGTAAGATCAGCAGATTCCATTTCAGCAAATATTGCTGAAGGATTTGGTAGATTTCATTTCAAAGAGAATCTTCATTTTCGTTATTATACCAGAGGTTCTGTAGAAGAAACAAAAGATTGGTTACGAAAAGCATTTCACAGAAATCTAATTTCCAAAGAAAAAGAAAAAATCTTGTTGAAAGAAATTACAATCATTTCCAAAAAACTGAATGGCTACATCAATTCAATAAAAACCAGAGCATATCAAAAGTAAATTGACCAATGATAAGTCACCAGTTACCAATGACCAATGACAAGTGACCAATAACAAGGAGTTCCCATGAATATCGGATTCACAACTTCATTCCCTGTAGAAATTGTATTTGCGGCAGGACACAAGCCAATAGATCTGAATAATATTTTTGTAACCGGTAACGCCAGGAAATTTGTAGAAGAAGCTGAATTTGAAGGCTATCCACGTAATATCTGCAGCTGGATAAAAGGCATGTATAGTGTAGCTCTTACTTCTGAAATTGATGCTGTTATCGGAGTTGTGGAAGGTGATTGCTCTAACACCCATTCTCTTATGGAGACTCTCAAAGACAAAAACGTTGAAGTTATCCCATTTTCTTTTACCTACAATCGAGATCGAAAAGAGTTAGAAGCAGAAATCAATAAACTGGAAGAGTATTTTCAAGTTGAGCATTCGGATGTTCTAAAAGTGAAAAAACGTTTAGATGAAATCCGCAAAAAATTGATCCGATTGGATGAATTAACCTGGAAAGAAAAAAAAGTAACAGGTTTGGAAAATCACCTCTGGCTGGTAAATTCTTCCGATTTTAACAGCAATCCAGACGATTTCGAAAAACGTTTAGATACATTTCTAATGGAAACAGAAGATCGAAATCCGATAAAAACTGATTTTCGGCTTGGATTTCTGGGTGTTCCGCCTATTATTACAGATTTCTATGATTTCCTGCTGGAACACAAAACAAATATCGTTTTCAATGAAATTCAGCGTCAATTCTCCATGCCCTATTTGGAAGAAAATCTGGTTGATCAGTATTTAAAATATACTTATCCATATTCCATTTTTGATCGTTTAGAAGATATAAAAATTGAAATTGAAAAACGCAAACTGGATGCCGTTATAAGTTATTCTCAATCCTTTTGTCATAGACAGATAGATAATATTCTAATTAAAAAATATGTGGACGTCCCAGTGCTAACAATAGAAGGTGATCAACCTGGAGAATTGGATGCCAGAACAAAACTTCGGATCGAGAGTTTTCTGGATATGCTGAGATATTAATGTCGCTAATAAGATGTTTGCGGTACGTGTAACTCAAAGCTCCGTCTTTGAGAGGGAAAATGAAAAACACTGAAATAAGAACACCAAAAACTAAAGTGGAATTTGAACAATATTACGATCTTCGCTGGCAAATTTTGCGTAAACCATGGAACAGACCACGAGGTACAGAAAAAGATGAATTTGAAGATAGAAGTATTCACTTAGCAGCTTTCTTCAATGGTGAAGTTATTGGTTGCGGACGTGGACATTTTGTCACTCCATACAAGGCTCAAATTCGCTGGATGGCAGTTGAGGAGGAGTATCAAGGTCAAGGTTTAGGAACAAGATTATTAAAAGCTTTGGAAGCTAAACTTTTTTCTGCTGGAGCTGAGGAGATTGTTTTGAAAGCTCGGGAAAATGCAGTTAATCTTTACACAAAACAAGGATATATAATCTTCAAAGAAGGTGAAATGATGTTTGGTGAGATCAAACATTTTTGGATGAGAAAAAAGAAAATAAAATGAAAAAAATATTTTCAATTCTATTATCCTTACTTATCATTTCATCAACATTATCATCTATTGAAATTACTTTAATTAATAATGAAATGATATCCGGTGTTCAGCTTCACAATCTATCAAAGAAAGAGATCTACATAGAAATAGACAATACGCTCTTAGTTATTAACAAAAATGCCATTCTAACTGATAATAACAACAATTTTAGTGACTATTCAATTAATGATTCAACGGATACGATTAATTACAATTCTTACCAGAACATCTACCAAATAGATAAAAACAATATTTGGAATAATGCCTTTTTCTCAAACTTACGGAAAAATTCATTTATTATTGAAGAAAGGGTAATGAAATTAAAATTTTTAAGCTCTATAAAAATCGAAACCATAAATGGTAAAATATTTAAAGGAAGATTCTTTGGAGATTCACAACAAGAATTGAAGCTTGTTGATAATTCTTTATTATTTATTCCCAAAAATAAAATTGAAAGAATTTGGTCTTTTTCTAATTATCGGAAAAATGGAAGTTATCTTGGTGGTTCAATTGGTTTAATTTTAGGTGTTTCTGTGGGTTCTGGAGTGGCACAGCAATTTGGAGATTATGATGATCGTGAAAAGCCAAACAGTTTTCTCCCTACAGTTGCTGGAATGATCGCTGGACCACTTGTTGGAATAGGTATTGGTTATCTAATTGGTGCAATACTCGATAATGAGAAACTTGTTTGGAGTAGAAATTGAAAGTTAACAACAAAAACTATCGCACAGTTTGGATGGAAGGCAAATCTGTATTTTTAATAGAACAAAATAAGTTGCCTTTCAAGTTTGAAATCTTCGAATCAAAATGTTATAAAGAAACCTGCTGGGCAATCAAAGAAATGCTGGTACGTGGTGCCGGTGCCATAGGTACTGCTGCCGCTCTTGCTCTTTCTCAAGCC
>Ga0164318_10002704_pt1 | contig 16551 bp, 14 predicted proteins | sample GuaBasSedimGuay9_FD_113734 | JGI IMG/M metagenome (GOLD analysis project Ga0164318, IMG submission 113734) | Subseafloor sediment microbial communities from Guaymas Basin, Gulf of California, Mexico - Guay9, Core 4571-4, 0-3 cm | ecosystem: Environmental > Aquatic > Marine > Hydrothermal vents...
AGTTTTTACATTTTAAGGAGACTGCAAAAAGTATTCTATCGAAGAGACTACCAGTATATTTTTCTCCTACAAGAATCATATTAACTCTTGCTACTAGAAATGAAGCCAATTTTAATAACGCATATGACTTGATCAAAGAAATCATTGAAGAAAAGAATATGAACGATAAGGTTTATTTTATCCTTCATAAAGCACATTATGTTATTTCAATTGCACCAACGGGTATTAATAAGGGTGTGGCTCTCAGAAAAATAATGGAAATCCTAAATGTTGACCAAGATGAAATTATAGCAATAGGAGACGGTCTAAATGATATACCAATGTTTAAAACATCAGGTTATTCGATAGCAGTAGGTTCTAGAGAGGATGTCAGGAAATATGCTAATATTGCTTTTGATAATATAATTGACGCTCTACATCACATCAGAAAATTATTAACTAAGTAGTAGCTACGGGGAATTATCGTATTTCTTTTCTGGTTCAACATGAATAGTTATTTCCTCTATTTTATCTTTACCAAGAACTTCTCCGAGCTTTTCCTCGATTTCCTGAGTTATATCATGAGATTCCTTAACTGTAAAGTTTGATGGTACTCGTATATGAAATTCAATATAGATTTTTGCGCCATCCCAACGTGATTTTATTTTATGGCATTCTAAAACATGTTTCGTACTTTTTATTATCTGTCTGAGCATCTCTTCGCTGACTATTGAAGCATCGACCAATATTGCCGTGGACTCTTTAAGTATAGGTATTACCATAACAACCATAGATATTGCAATTATAATACTGCCATATGCGTCTACAGATTTATAACCCATATTGTAGAATAATATAGCGACCAAGACCAAGGACGTAGTACCTATATCCGAAAGAATATGAAGAGCATCTGCCTCTAAGAGCCTAATCTTCAGGCGTCTACCCATTAAAAATTCTGTTATTGATGTCACAAAGTATGTACTCAAGATAGCAATAAACGCCCAAAGAACAGAATCAGGGAAGCTGGCCTCAAAAATTCCTTCCAGAAGTTTACTTACTGCTTCTATTATTATTTGAAATGCTGAGAAACATATGAAAAAGACAATTACGACTTGTGCAATAGCCTGATATTTTCTATGTCCATAGGGATGTTCTTCATCCGGAGGTTGAGAGGATTTTCTGAGCGAGATAAAGGTAATAATGTTAGCAATAAAATCTAAAGTTGAATCAAATGCGAAGGAGAATATTACTAATGAATTTGTTATAAATGCAAGGTAGAATTTGAAAACCGCAAGCGTTACATTCATTAATGTAATTCCAAAAGATATTTTCATTGCTTTTCTTATTTTGGCATCAAAGGACAAGCGAGCTCAACCTAACTATATCCAATTAAAAAGAGATATCCCTCAAACTATTATAAAATTTTTATAATGAAAGAATTCTAAATAGGATAAAAAAGGAATTTAAGTTTATTAAACATCAATAGGTCTTATTCTCTTATCTTTTCCGTAGTGTACTCGGAAGTAGAATTCCGCCTTCTTTCCTTCATTCCAAGTTCGCACTGGTCTGTAGTAACCTACAATTCTACTCCATACGTCTACTTTATCACTTCCGCACTTAGGACAACGTGAATAAACACCAACACCTTTCCAGCCACAATTGTTACATACCGTAATAGATGGCGTTATACTAAAGTAAACGACCTTCGTTTTAGTTGCTATATTATAGATCAGTTTCTTAAGAGCTTTAGGATCCATTGCCTCATGCATGAAGAGATGTGCCATTACGCCACCAGTAAATTCTTGTTGGACTTCTCCTTCCCAAGCAACTCTCTTGCTGATAGGAACATCTACGTAGTATGGAACTATACTATTACTATAGAAAGGTTTGCCTAAATATATCGGGATGTACGCTTTTTTTGCCTTGATTAGATCCAGGAAGCGGATATAATCCTTCCTAGCAAGTCTATACGCTGCACTCTCACCTGGAATTTCCTCTACATTATACAGATAATTATCTCTATCTTCATACTCTTCTGCAACCTTACGTACCATACTAACAATTCTTTTCATTAATTTGATTCCCCTTTCAGCTTCATTGGAATCATGCCATAGATTAGGATCTCCCACTAGATTCACTGCTGTTTCCGGAAGTCCGATTATCCCGAAAGTGTTAAAGTGACCTTTAAAATGACCAAGATAAGTCTTAGTAAGAGGCATTAACCCTGCTTCTAATGTTTTATCATATCTTTTCCTCCACCAAAGTAGAACCTGTCTTGCTGTTTTTAGTTTATCATATAACTTATCATAGAACTCCGATTCATCTCCATTTGCCTCGATCGCCAATCTTGGTAGGTTGAGTGTAACGACCCCAATACTTCCTGTTGCATCTGGCATAGCCCAGATTCCATGGATTCTTTCTGATTTCTTTAGCGTTTCAAAAACTTCTTCAGAATCTTCCTTGATAGCACTCTTAGAAAACTTGAATCCAAGACCATTTTTTGCAGAAACCTTACTCACATCTATCGTGAGTCTACAACAATTATGAGTTATCGTTCCGAGAGAATGAACGAATAAGTGATGAGCTTCAAGTTCAATATCATAAAATTCAAGTTCACCTTGTAATTTTACAGTATCTACTGACTCAATAGGAATTAATGCGATATCGCCTTGGTATATCTTTCGAGCTTCTGGCGTCCATGCATCAAATTTTTTAATTACGGAGATGCTATACATACCTTTATGATAATTCATCCCTTTCCTTTTCTTTACTAAGAAGTATGGAACTCTTTCGAATAATGTATCTTTAACATGCATTAATTCTTTACCGCCTCTGCCAAAAATATGAACAAATCTTATTACCTGACTTTTCTCTCTAATTCTTATGGTTGTATTCATACCAATTAGTTGTGTTAATAAAGCAAGTTCTTTTGCTAGATCTGGATCATTAATATGTAGCTCCAGACCTCTTTTATAACCATCTCCATCGAAAAATCCCTTTATGAATGCTTTAATCACTGATGGAGGAGAGTTCCATATAAACCAAGGTATCCCTGAATTTTTCGGCTTGTTTTTTACACCATTCCTTAGTAAGTTAGTTGCAAGATTATGATGATAAACATACACGTAAACATTATTAGGAAATCTGGGATCTTCTCTCAGGATTATATCTTTTCCGTATCTTTCTTTAAAGAATTTTCTTATTTTCTCGATTAAATTTTGCTCTTGTTTATTTAATGAAAATTGTAAACCTTTATAATAAAAGCCATTAACTAAATGTTTGGTATCATACTTTCTGCTGTCATCTCTTGTGAGCCGTAAATAATTTCCTTCAGCTATAAAAAGTCCAAGAATATACGCAAAATTCTCATCGATTCTCCCAAGGCCGCTTACAAAAATATATTCCTTTTTCAATACTTCTAGCCCATTCTTAACTATTGGAACCAGATCTCCTGGAAGCACATCTTCAGCAAATTTTATCTTAAAGCCGTCTTGGGTATATACAACTATAGGATGTTTTGGTGTAACCTTTATACTTCTACCATCTTTCGTTTTCACGATTGTTACTTTATCGCTCTTTATTTTTAATATTCTTTTTACAGGAGTCCATTCTAATCGGTATGTTTCCTTATTGAAGGCAGGTACTAAGAATTTCTTCTTTAATTTAAACCATCCATTACCTTCCGGCTCGCCAATATATTTCTCAAGCTCACTTACCTTTAGGAGTTTTATCGTATTATCATTTTTTATCAATATGTTCTCTGTAGGATGTAAACACATCGCATATAGCGCAGAAACATCTGTAGAATAACCATTCATGATATAGAAAGCACCCTTCTTAGATAATACCTCGAAGAATAGATCTGTTAAATCGTCCCATTTACTGCCATTCCAATCGAAATTCTTAGTAAGCATTACTGTTACTATTGGGAAAGTAAAAGGCTGACCAACTGCATCGCCTTTTAGGTATAGCTTAAAAAGTTCCCTATTTAATGTAAGCGCTTCGTCGAAGTAATCATAAACCCTCCCTACTTTTTTACCGCCAACAATTGCATCTTCGTTCATGTAATCATTAACGGTATCGAGAATAACTGTTACATTTGTGAAGGGGCTTTGGTATCCCATTCTACTTGGATAATTTAACTCAAATACAAGTCTCTGCAGTGCCTGTCTTACCTGATCGATACCTAGCCTATCAACACCAATAAATGGCGCGAGATATAGATCAAATCCTGTGACCGCAATAGCACCGGTCCATTCCTGTGCGCTTAGAAAGAAGAAGTTAACTAGATGAGAAATTGCTGTATCTAGGTGTTTAGCAGGGTTTGAAATCATTGTCCTTGTTATTAATCCCTTTTTGAGGATCTTCGGTAAAGACCATCCTGCGCAGTAGGGGATATATAGTGAATTAGGTAATTTATGAATGTGAATTGCTCCATCAAAATGATCATCTACAGCATCCCTAGGTAAATAACTATACATTGTTTCTGGTGTCTTAAGGATTTTATTCAAGAGAAAACCAATATAGGATCCATAAGCAAGATTCGCATTTGCATTTTCTTTTACTTCCCAGTCTGTAGTTTTGAGAAATTCCATTTCAAGTTCTCGGAGATAATACCCTGAAATTCCTCTCTTTTCAGTTTTTTCTGGAAGATGTAACTCTATCGAGGAACTCTCAGAATTTATTCTTGTTTCCTTCCTCCAAATCGTCGATTTACCTTCAGCCATGATAGTACCCTCTGTATATTGTTGGGTAAAAATGAAATAATGCAAATTTTGTTTATAAACAGCGACGATGAGACTTGTTATTGAAAAATAAATAGATTGATTTGCAGTGTAGAAACCTCTTATTAGCTTGAAATTCTAACAGCTTTAATTCAGGAAGGATTGCTATATTTTTTAGCGCAGATGCTCATTATAGAAAGTTGTTATTCTGGCGAAAAGATCAATTTAAGAGACTCCTTTATTTTTACTGCACTTTCAATAGTCTCTATTCGTAAATTCGAAAAGTTGGGTAAAAAATTAAAGTCATATGAAGATTAAAATTAGAAGAGAGATCGTATTTACAAAGCAATGGCATAATATTGGCACAACAATATTCCCGAATTTTTCATAAAGATATGCTAGAATAAATCCTAGTATAAAGACAATAGGAACGTAGAGCAGATCGAAATGAAACATCGAAAATATTAGCGCTGAAAGCATAGCTGCATAATTAAAGGTTTTTCCTCTGAGTCTTAGGAAACCAAATAAAGACCATCTAAAAATAAGTTCTTCGGCCACAGGAGCGAGAATGGCGACCGATATGAACGTCAAGAACCAAAAAAGCGGACCTAATTTTAGTGCTAAATAAATTTGTTTCCCCAAGATCTTCGTGTAGTACAACTCAAATCCGGTATATTCTTGTAATAAAGAGACTAACATGCTATAAGTTATTGATATCAAATGCGCTATTAAGGCAAAAAACAGCGAAAATATGAAAATTCTTTTAAAAACATCAGCTCGTTCTCTTGGAAATAAAGATATAAATTGGTTTATACCAAGTACCTTCAGAGCTATGAGTATTATACCTACATTCTGAATTAATAATAAAGTGATAAAGCCTGTTGGACTTAGTGAATATACTCTAACAAGTTCACCACCAATAATTCTATATTCGATATCGCCAAAAAAAGGCTTACCGAGGATGAGAACAGCAATGGGATCTATCGATGAGATCAAAATTATGAATAAAATGCTAAATAAAAAAATTCTAAGCATTCTTTGGCTAGCAAGTCTTTCTACGTCCATAGAATCATCTCAATAAAATTAAGTGCTAGATTATAGTCACTCCTTCCTCCATACTTCTAACCAAAATGTTCTTTATTCCGGTTCTATTCTTGATACTTCTTGCCAATTTTATTAATGTTTCGGGTGGTGTTCTTGGTAATTCCTTAAATGCCGGATCTGGTGTAATATTTGGGGGAACAAATTGTTGGATTACATAATAGGCCCCAGGTCGATCATTAATGCCCATGTCAATTAATTCCTCAACTATTTTTAGAACATCTTCGCCCTTCAGAAGACCCGGAACTATTGTTGTTCTTAGTTCAACAAAGCTTAGTTCATTCAATGCCATAACTACTGAATCCTGAATATTTCTCACAAAGGTCTCTGTAGTTTCTTTAGGAAGACCAATAACTTTGGCGTATAACGCGGGACGTTCTAAAGGAGCTTTTATGTCCATAGCAATATGATCAAGAAGCCCACGTCTTATAAGATTTTTTATAATTCGAAAGTTTGAACCATTCGTATTAAGAGATGTTCTTAAACTTGAATTCTTTTTAACTAAATTAAATAGTTCTTGAAGCGCATCCCCTTGAAGTGTTGGCTCTCCTCCTGTAACGTGTAAATAGTTAACTAGTAGTTCGCTTTGCTTAATTATCTTGAAGAGATCCATTAATAGTATTTCGGTCATTTTTTTACCAGAAACCACTAGCCAATTCTGGCACCAAGGGCATGCAAAATTACAGTAATTAAACCAAACAGTGAAGGAGGGTTCGCCGATAACGTCAACTAATGAAAGATCCTTCCATCCCGATACCTTTACCTTAATTTTGCCTATATCGTGTTCTTCCTCAGATTCCATTATTTGGCCCCCATGTCTTATGTTCCCGATATTTTTTCTTCACTATATAATTTTCTGATATATTCGACAAATATTCTCCTTATTGGACGGAATAGATGCATAAAACTGCCTCTTTTTCGGTTTTTTATATAAAAGTAGGTGTAGAAAGTAATGTAGCTTTCACCCATTTCTACTAATTTTTGGATATATAATGAGATCTCGAATATTGGAATTACTTTTTTAGCACCAACATAAACAAGAATTTGCTCATCATCTCTCCAATCGTAGGGAGTTGTTGGCCGTCGTAACGAGAATAATAACGATGTGTTTCCATTTTTTATTCTACTACTTATCATTTTTCTGATCTGTTTAAAATGCTCTTCTGGGTTGTATTTAAGCGTATTATATACCTTTTGTGCCATATTAAATGGATTTTTAGCTTTTGTGGCTTCTTTTACGATTCCAACAAATTCTTCGTAGTTTCTCCAGAGAGAAATGGGTAAGTAATCTTGCTGGTATATCCCCTTTAACAAATAATATCCTTCCGGATCCAAGTTATATCCATCCCTAATTCGATTTAGAAGCCAATTATCATCCACATAAACGCCAGGTTCTCTTGCATAATTTACATAATGGAAGTCCTCAGGAGATATTATTTTATCTCGTAGTAGTTTTAGAGTGAGCCGCCCTATAATAATATCATAAAGGTTTACCTTTTGATGATAATAGAGCCATCTATACATTTTATATCTTGCATCTAACATATCTTCGATCTGGCCGAGAGACCTTATATGATGAACTAGATCTAAATTCTCCTCGCCTTCTAAATCTGAAGGAAATATAAACATATTTTTAATTATACTATCCACATCAACGTATCCATAAGGGACCCCAATACCATAGCTATCCCTTAATAAGTTATCCAATCTATCAGCATCGATCTGACTTTCTATTATTTTTCTTAGAACCCGAATACCTGGTTTATGCAATAATTGTTTTTTTTCAGGAATTTCGGTCTCCTTACTTAGAAGAACTGCAATATCATAGGGATTTATACCAGCATTTTCGATTATTTCCTTAATGATATCTACTTCCGTTATCATCTTATAAGAATAATATTCATGCACACTGCCAATGTTTTTGGCTTTGTATTCTTTGTAGTTCTCCTTAAAATTATTCTTAAGAATCCATTCAAGAATAGGCTCTGTGGTATGCGAGAACGGACCGTGGCCAATATCATGCAGCAAACCTGCGAATCTAATAATTTGATATATATCCTGTGGCTTGTACTCTGTAGACCATAAGGAGTCCCATGTTTTCTTATCAACTCTCTTTATATGAGTATCTAGAACCTGCTTTAGGATTTTATAAGCCAGGTGCATTACACCTATACTATGCATATACCGTGTTTGATTCTGTGCTGGGTAAACAAGAAAGCCGGCTCCTGTTTTATGTATATATCGTAATCTATCGAAATACGGGGAAACTGTTAATTCATATTCTGGGCGCGTAATTGGGATGATCCCATGTATAGGATCACGTATTGCTACAACAAATTTTAAATCTGCCAATGATGTAACCCCTTAAAATTCTAGGAATATCTTAATGTATTACACCGCTCTTTAATGCTAAATTATATAAACAATATCACTTAAAAATATTTAGATGGCAAAAAAAGAGATATCCTATGTATAGACAAATCGAAATTTTGTTAAAAAAGGATATTAAAAATAAATATAAAAATTCTAGATCTAACCTTTACGCCTAAAGACAGCATAAATCGCAACTGCAGCGACTATTGCAACTCCGGCCACGCCAATAGGTATCATATAGTTTGTTGGTAGTTCAAATTCTGTGCCTTCTGTTGCCTTGATTGATGGATCATGTACAAGTTTATCTTCAAAGTGTGGATATACTAGATATAATATGTCCTTATTCTGTTTTTCTTCGAGTGTTCCATTAATTTCTATAAGCTCCTCTTGATCTCCATTTCTTACTCTTACTTCATCCTGATATCTAAACTCTAATTTATAACCCAGTTCCCCGTGTTCAAGCTCAACTCCCTCTTGATGATTAGCATGCTCTCGTTGATGTATTTGGGCTCGATATTCTCTTCCCTGATGATCGCATGTTCCAAAGATTATCCCCAGAGCCAGCATAGAATTCTTATACTTCCACGGCCAATTTTCTATAATAATATCGATTTTTACCTCTTTACCTCCCGCGATTTCATACCCATTAAGATCCACATCTTTATCGAATATGTGATTAACAAACGTTACATTAGCAGTACTGTTACCAAAAGTAGTCGGTTGAATCATGATTGTTGCCTGCATTGTTATTCTAAGTTCGGTACTATTATCGGGTCCCTCTAGTGTTTCAGCATAGATATTCCATTCTCCCATCCCCGTTAGATATGAAAATGCAACACGTTCATTTTCCTCATATAAGCCATTACCGTTCTGATCCACAAATTCATCAATTTCGAGGAATTTTATGAAATAAACTGTAGTTCCGTTTTCACCAGGCACCCATATAAGATAATGCGGCTGTCTATCAAAAAATCTAACGACGATTCCTGGCGCCTCAATTGTAGCTGTATTTGAGTTCCATGAAGGTGCTCCTAAAGAGTAAACCGGAGTCGAAAGCAGAGTTACAAGCGTTATTATTGCCCCTATCAAAATTCCATTTTTTATTTTCATAATTTATCACCGTTATTATCAATAATTTTCCTTCCAGTTAATATAATAAGAACATGATGCACCAATCGTATACACAAATTGTTCATTTGTATTCTATCCTTAATTATATACATTATTGGTATTTTATCACAGATATGTTATTAAAACATATGTAAGAAACAGACCTTTTAATAGAATTGAGAAGATGTCATATTTAGTTACTTTTAATTGATATAGGTGTGATCTTGAATCATATGCCCCCCAAAACTTAGTTGCTAGGGCCTCAGAGATGTATCTTGCTCTCCGTAAAGACGATGCTATTAAAATCGCAATCGCCTTATAGATGCCCTTTGGAATAAAGTATCTTGCCTTTATTTCACCTCGTAATACAAGGGAATCTATTGTTTCCTGAGCATCTTTTGCAACTAGCGGAATTAATCTTATTGTAAGAGCTGGTATCATGGAATATCTTATTGGCACACCTAATCTTTCTAAGCCTTGAGATAATTTACTTGGAGTTGTTGTAACGGAGAATATAGATACCATTATCGTAATTAAGATTATACGAGTTACAAGAGCTACTGCCCAAAGAAGTCCGTAAAAAAGATACGAAATAAATGTTAAGAAAAAAATTGGAATAATAATTCCTCTAAGGAGCATTATGATTTCTTTATACGATTTCGATAATACTAGTTCACAATAGGGAATCAAAGAAGCAAATAACAATAATACGAGGTTTTTAGTCAGAGAAACGCCAGCTATGTAGATTACCAAACCAACTAATTTAAGTAGAGGGTTGCATCTGTGAATAATAGTATCCTTATCTCTTAGAGCTAGTCCGTAATAGATGCTTCTAAAGACGGGCATTACTATCACCAATTAACCGTAAGATTTCACTTTTAAGCTCTTTTACCGTAATTGGTTTCGATTCAATTTTCATTTTCTTAGCAAATTGAACAATACCGCTGATCCCGACACCGATCTTTTCTAAGTAATTATAGAAAACCACTTTCGGATCGCCTATAAAATCTATTCCCCCATTGTTAAGAGCTATTATTTTTTGACCTATGGGAATTAAACGAAGATCATTTGCTGCTATTACAACAATTCTATCACCAGAAATTTTTCTCAAAAGTTGAACTAGTTTTTCTCGATATTTCTTATCTAACCCAACGGTAGGCTCATCTAAGAGAATAATAGGCGTTCCTAAAGCGTAAACCGACGCTAACGCGACTATATGCACTTCACCATAGCTAAGGTGAAAAACTTTTTTTTCCTTAAGATGTTCTATACTGAAAAATTCAATAATTTCGCGTGCAGTTAGTTTATTATTAAATGCCTTTACTGCTTTTTTAATATCATCATATACTGTTGGACCGATAATCATATTATAAGGAGAAGAAGGCATAAACGAAACCAATTTTACTGCATCCTTTACGCTATTTATTTCCTTAGAATTAATGTAAATTCTCCCCTTCTGAGGTTTTAATATCCCAGCAATTATTCTTAGAAGTGTAGTTTTACCTACGCCATTTCTTCCTACAATGATATAAATTCCATTTTCTAACTCTAATGAAACATTTCTAAAGATCCAATCGCTAAATGGAAATCTGAACCAAATATTAATTAGTTGTAATTTATTTTGCAACTCTTAGCACCTCAATAGCTTCATTGACTGATAATGGAAGTTCTGGTATTTTCCCCTCCTGATATAATTCCCAAAATACTTCGACAAGTTCGGGTATGTCAATATCAATTAGATACTTTACAATTTTTTTAGGGTGGCCTTCTGCTATAATTTGCCCTTTTTCCATTACATATATTCTGTCGGCTATAGAGATAATGTCATCTAATCTATGTTCGAAGATAATTATAATCTTTTTACTAGACTTTAATTTCTCTAAGATATTACATAGATTTCTTGCGCTAGTTCTATCTAATCGTGCAAACGGCTCATCTAAAATCAATACCTTTGGATCTAAAGAGAGTGCAGATGCTATTGAAACCTTTTGAAGCTGCCCTGCGCTTAATTCGGATGTCGGCTTTCGCCTTAAATCTTGGATTTTAAGTAGCTCTAGAACTTTGTTAATTCTTTCTTTGATCGTTATGGTATTTACCTTTAGGTTCTCTAAGGGAAATGCTAATTCTTCTTCAACGGTCAAGGCCGTAATATATGATTCTGGATCTTGTGAGACAAAACCAACTAATCCCGCAAGAGATATTGGGCCTTCCTCGATCGGATTTGCTCCAAAGATATCTATTATCCCATCGATCTCTGATTCATAGTAATGCGGGATTAAGCCAATAAGTGCTCTTGCTAATGTCGTTTTTCCACAACCGCTAGGGCCAGCAAATATAACAAGATCTCCTTCATTCAATTCAAACGAAATATCGTTTAAAATCCATTTTTTAGATCTCTTATATCTTACATTAAGACCACTTACTTTCAACATCAACGCCCATCTCCGAAAGCATTACTACTACTGGAACAGCTATTGATGAACCTATTATCATTTGGCCGACATTAATTGGAATTTCTGCGATCGCCACAAGACCATACCCAAGAACAATAGCCTCATAGAGAAAATAACCAATAACCATTTCGATTCCACCAAGAATACATGAAAAAATCAATACACCCTTCGCTCCTCCACGTATACCGAGATATATAATTCCCATAGATAAGAGTAACGCTGTTGTAACGAAAATTTCTCGAGATATCTCTACCTGAAAGGTTTTATCTCCCAATCGTAGCACCGTTGTTGCACCATGCCATCCGAAATAACTTAAAACTAAGAAAAGAAGGATTGCAGCACTAAAACTTAGAACTACTTTTTCCTCCTTACTCAAGTTTCTAAGTTTCATGTACGTAATTCCTACGATATACCCCTCTATTCCCTTTATAATCAATGTACCTGGAGCGTACCAAGAGTATCCCAAGAAAATATCCGCAAGCGCTGAACCAATACCGCCACCCAATGCTCCTACAAGGGGCCCCCCTATGAGAGCCGCAATATAGACACCCGAATCTCCTAAATTAAAAAAACCTTTTGTAGCTGGTGTTGCAACAATAAAGATTGTTGTAAGCATAAATGAAATCGCAGCAAATATTGAAGTAACCGTCAAAAGCCAAGTATATCGAACTCTTACTTGGACTTTACGATTTTTTTCCATATTTGATCCCCAAAAGATAGCACCAAAGTTTAAACTTATATAAGATTTAGCTTATATATAAGTTGAAAGCATCTATCTGGTGCGAATATGAAGAAAACATTCTGGTATGAATGCATATCCTGCGGAAAAAAATATGAGGCAACTAAAAACATAACCTATTGTAGAAACTGCGGTTCGCCCCTAATCATTCGATATCCTAATGATGCAACATTTGATAAATCACGTTCTAAGTCAATTAAAGATAGCATATGGAGATACTGGAATCTTCTCCCCTTACATAATGAAAGAAATATCGTTTCACTAGGTGAGGGATGGACGCATCTTTTAAAGGCTTCTAGACTCTCTTCGTATTTGGGCGTTAAAAATCTATATTTGAAAAATGAAACAACGAATCCTACTGGCTCATTTATTGATCGCGGGGTTTCTGTAGCAGTATCGTTTGCCAAAGAGGCCGGTTATAAGGGTACTTTCTGTATTACTAAAGGAAATTTAGGGGTCTCTTTAGCAGCATATTCCGCAAAAGCCGACTTAAAGGCAACTATTTTCATTGATAGAAATATCGAAATTGGAAAACTATATCAGATAATCGCATACGGAGCAGATGTGAATATAATAACGGAAGGAAAGTTTACAAATACCGACTTTAAGAATAAAGATATTTTTAACTTAAATGCCGAAAATCCCTTTATAATTGAAGGAAAAAAGACAACAATTTTTGAAATATTAGAGCAAATGAATTGGGCAAAAGTTGATAAAATCATTGTACCTTTTGGTAGTGGTGGTCATATTTATGCCATTTGGAAAGGTATTAATGAATTAAAAGAAAGAAACGTAATTGGGCCGATGAAAGTCCAAATATTTGGCATAAAACCCAAAAGTTGCGAATCTTCTGATAATAAAAAATCTATAGCTATAGATTTATGCATACCCTCAACAAAACTATCTAAGTTTGCATTAAATGCAATTAAAGAAACGAACGGCGATTTAATCTACGTTTCTGATGAGGAAATCCTCCAATCTATGATGCTATTAGCACATATGGAAGGTATATTTGCAGAGCCATCTGCAGCCATAACAATAGCAGGATTACAACACCTTCTAAAAAAAGACTTGATAGAGGAGGATGAAACAATTGTAAGTATCATCACGGGTTTTGGTTTAAAAAATCCGCGGGCTATTAGAATTTTATCCCCAAAACCAAGGAAGATTAATAGTTTAATACACAATTTAGATCCTTCATATGGAATAAGAACTATGGGAAGAACAAAACTTGAGATTATGAATATCTTGAATGAGAAAACTATGGATTACGGTTATGGAATCTGGAAGAAACTAATTAAAAAAGGTATAAATTTAACTCTTCCTGCCGTTTACCAACATCTTAATGAATTGGAGAAGTTAGAACTTATCACGAAGGTAGTATCCTTTGACGAATCAACCCAAAAGAAAAAGGTTTTTTATAAATTAACAAGAAGAGGTTTAAATCTTCTAAGAGAGCTCTATATTAGATAACATGGCGATAAAATCTAGGAGTTGTTAAGGTTGGCAATAGGAGAAAGATATAGACGCCTTTGGGAAACTATAGATTCATCTACTTTTAAACTATTGGAGTCATTAGAAAAAATTGCTAGCGAACTCAACAGAGAGAAATCATTATCTGGGGATTCTATAACACATGACTGGAAACTTAAACGCAAAAAACTCTTCGAAACAATAATCTCTCTCGGAAGAATCGGCTATCCCGAGCTTGAAAAAATGAAGTTCGATGCTCTAAAAATTTTCGATTTGTGGATTAAATACTGGGAATCTACTTTTGTAAGTTATGGTCTTACTACAGAAGATATAGATAATGCCTGTAGAATCCTAAAGACGTTTCATGAAAGTAATATATATCCCAAAGGTTTTTTTACATGGAACCCTTGGTTTGATGACTTTGGTGTCGGCCTTATCAAGGAAAATTTGGGAGATATCGCGAATCTGAAGGAGTTAATTTTTGCTTTAAATGTAGGATACAGAGTTTATAATACAATGTTTAGTAGATTTATTCTCGAACTGCTATCCGTTGTACTCCCAACAGTCGATTATCAGCATAGAAAAAAATACTTTAATGAAGCAAAAAAGTCTTTAAGTTTACTAAAGTTAAGAGATTTATGGTATTATTTTGTAGAAGTAAGGGAAAAACCAAATGAAGATTATTGGCTTTGGTGGGAAGATATTATAGATACCCTTATTAATCTGTAATTCTTAAATACTAAAATAAAGGGTGATATTAATCCCTAAGGTACATAAAGTTCTTCTAGTGATAACAATGAGCTGTATACTCTCTCGGGATGAAATTCTAAAAAGATTAGGTAAGGATCTCCAAATAGAACCTTTTTTCGATGAAAGTCTGGGTGAACTCTCCTATGATCTATCCTTAGGCAATGAATTTCTGTCAGTACAGCATCACAAGACATCCATAATAGACCCCGAAAGACTTAATTTAAAAGAAGAGCGCGTATTCGCAAGTGAAATTTTTCTTCAACCACATAGTTTTGTCCTCGGTAGAAGTCAGGAGTATATCTATCTCCCATCAGATATTCTCGGCCTTGTTTCCGGAAAATCCAGTTTAGCTAGGTTAGGAATCCAAGTTGAGACGGCATATTTGCTTCATCCAGGTCATAAAGGGTTCGTCGTATTAGAGATAAGTAATCATAATTCTGTTCCAGTTAGATTAAAGTCTGGAATGTTAATTGCTCAGCTAATATTTTTCAAGGTCCCAAGAGTAAAACCATATCATCAACATGGTTCCTTTAAGGAGCAGAAAAGAATCGAGCTACCAAAATATATTCGATTTGTGACCTAGCTTCCTCTATTGTGTTATGGAAATCCTAAGCGAATACTTTCTCTTTTAGGCTACCATCGCTCCTTATTATTTTACATATATCACAAATCCTGAGTGCCAGTTTTTCTTCCGGATTTCTTTTATAGGCCAATTCTGCTATTTCGGTAATTATACTAAGTATTTGATTCTGCTCTCTTAGGAGCTCTATACACTTTTTACCTCTTTTATGTCGTAAATAGTAGCTGATTGATGCTTGAGTTGTACCGAGAAGCTCTGCAACTTTTACTTGTGTTAAATGGTACTTTTTAATTAAATATTCCGCAGCAATAGCACGGATTGCTGGGATTACAATCTTTGAAAAACGTTCACAGTAAGTTCTCATTTTAACTAACCCAAGTAGCAGTTATGATAACAATATTATTTTCAAATATAATAATTTTTTGGTAATATTATATTTATTTATCAAAGTAACAAAAAACAACCTGTTATAATTCCAAAACCATAAATCAATTTCTTGAGCATTATTAAATAGAATAATAACGAAATTTTGTTATAGATATTTATGTCATTTGACAATAGTATTAAGAGATCTAACTGATTTAGCAAGTTTCGATACTTGGTGAAAAAGCTTGTACTTAAAGATTAAGCTTTTATCATATCTTAGGGAGATCTCCGGAGGAAAATCCAATATAATCCTTAAATTTGAGGAGGATACTATTAAACTAAGAGCTGTTCTATCTGAATTGCAAAGAATATTTGGAAATACGGTTAAGAAGCTACTTATAAATGAAATTGACCTACTTCCCCCAATGAATTAGGGGGGATTCTTTGGGCACCGATAAAAGGCGGTGCCTCGGGGTGGCCAAGCCCCGTTACCCCTATCCACCCCACACCACGTGGGCTGGACTTAGGGTTATCGTTTCGCCTGTATGGTTTCCACTTGTGGCGATCCCAAACCAGCGGAGTTGAAGAAGACAATCGCTCATGACCCTTAAGTATTGATTCAGCACCGTTTAATTTGGCTATGTTGAAGGCTCCCACAAGGTCAGCATTAGCAACAAAACCGCACTTAACACATTTGAATAAGCCTCTATGCTTCCTGTTGGAAGGCGAAGAGTAACCGCATTTCGGACACATAATAGATGTGTATGCTTCGCCAACAAAAACGATCTTAACGCCGTACTCAACCGCTTTAACTCGGAACCAGTCCAGGATGAACTTGAAGCTCCAGAAGTTGTGGACAAGCGAATTAGACTTCCGACCGCCATTAACATGGTCTCTGATGTG
>Ga0164318_10002706_pt1 | contig 16548 bp, 11 predicted proteins | sample GuaBasSedimGuay9_FD_113734 | JGI IMG/M metagenome (GOLD analysis project Ga0164318, IMG submission 113734) | Subseafloor sediment microbial communities from Guaymas Basin, Gulf of California, Mexico - Guay9, Core 4571-4, 0-3 cm | ecosystem: Environmental > Aquatic > Marine > Hydrothermal vents...
AATAAAGACTTTGCCAAATCCCAAGATTGAGTTGGTGATTACTTACAGGAATAGTAATTGAAGGGCCAAATACTGCCGATTTAAAATGTGCTGGCATGTCATCAGCACCTTCCATGGTATGTTTATAAAAGGGCGCATTTTCTGGAGCCACCCTTTCTAATAATGCATCTAAGTCTGTTTGCACATCCGGGTCGGCATTTTCATTAAGCATCAAAGCAGCCGAAGTATGTTTAACAAAAACATTGATCAATCCGGTTTCAGGAAGAGGGCCAATTGCATCGATTACAATATGGTCTATTTTATGAAAGCCTTTCCGCAGAGCCGGAAGCACTATTTCTTTTTGCTTTATCATAGTCGCTAAAATAAAAAAAGCCCTGCAATTGCAGGGCTTTTTTATTGTCGAAAACAAATTCTTCTATTTTTTCAAACCAACAAGCTGCTCGAGCATATCTGTTGTGATTGATTTTGGTCTTTCCAAAGGATAACCTAATGCACGGTCCCAAATAATATTCGAGAGCACACCCAATGCGCGTCCAATTGAGAACAGCACTGTATAGAAATCGTACTGTGTAAGTCCATAATGCCACTGAATAACACCTGAATGTGCATCCACATTAGGCCATGGATTTTTCGCTTTTCCTTGTTCGAGTAAAATATCAGGAACTACATCAAAAAGTATGTTCACGTATTCAAACAAAGGATCTTCAGGCATATGCTTTAAGCAGAACTCACGTTGAATCTGGTAACGTGGGTCTGTTTTACGCAGTACTGCATGACCAAATCCCGGAATAACCTGTCCGCTATTAAGGGTTTTCAAAACAAACTCTTTCATCTCTTCATGAGTAGGTACTCTGTCGCCCATTTTAGTTCTCAATTCCTGAATCCAACGCAGTACTTCCTGGTTGGCTAATCCATGTAAAGGACCTGCCAAACCATTAATCATTCCTGATGTTGCATAATAAACATCCGACAGGGAACTGGCAATCAAGTGGCCTGTATGGGCACTTACATTTCCACCTTCATGATCTGCATGAACAATAAAATACATCCTTGCAACATCATCGTAAGGCTTGTCTTTTCCTAACATATAGGCAAAGTTTCCTCCAAAGTCAAGGGTAGGATCCTGATAACCACTTTTTTCCTTATTGTAAAGCTTGTTGTAAATATAAGCACCAATAACAGGAAGTTTTGAAACGAGGTTCATGGCATCCTCATAAGTTGGGTCCCAATAGTCCAGTTTGCTCATTCCGCGCTGGTACTTCAAGTTGAACATCGACTCCCTTTGCATCGACATAACCGCAGCCGAAAGGATAACCATCGGATGACTGTGATTGGGGAATGCATCAATAACTTCATAAACATACTTAGGCAACTGACGTCTGTTGATACTGTCATAAATTACATCTGCAACTTCACTTTCAGTTGGAATATCACCGGTAAGCAATAGATAATACAGACCCTCAACATATGGCATTTCAGAACCTTGTGGTTTGGGCAACTTTTTAAATACTTCAGGCAATGTAAAACCCCTGTATCTGATACCTTCGTAAGGATCCAAATAGGAAATATCTGTAATGAGGCTTTTGATACCACGCATTCCTCCAATGGCCTGTTGGACAGTAACTTCGCTAATTACATGATCTCCATAATCTTTCAGCAGTCTTTTCACCCGCGGACGGTGGGCTTCAATTTTTTCGAATAATTTATCTTTTAATCCACTCATAACTTGTGCTTTATAAATTTATTTAATTTATTTTGAAATTTCTTATCGGGTACAAAGAAGAAACCTTTTGTTTTAAATAATTTCCCTGTTTTAAATTTTCTCTTTATCACCTAAAATTACCTGATATATCTAAGTTGGCTACATATCTTATTTTAGGATGTGCAAAGATAGTAATTTTCGACTATCATATTATATGATTTCTTGCATGTTAGCTTATTTAGAACGTATTTAGAATGACTTGAAAATTGCACGTTTGACCCAGATCAACCGCAGTCTAAGACTTTGATCGGCATATGTAGCTGTCAGGAGAATAAACTTCTCCATTTACCGACTAAATTCCACCATTCACCGATTAGCTATTTACGAGCCTTAGCAGACGCAATATATTTGCCGTATCAAACAGAAAAATGAAAACTAATAATAAATATTTGTAAAATGGAAAATGGAAAAAGATTATATCGCTCAAATTCAGTAAAAGTAATTGGAGGTGTATGTGGTGGACTTGCCGATTATCTGAGCATTGATGTCGTCCTGCTGCGGGTTGCTTTTGTCTTGTTATTTCTTTTTGGAGGAAGTGGCGTTTTGGTGTACGTAATCATGTGGATTGCGATACCGGCACAACGCGGGAATTTTGATAGCTACGAAGACCTTTCTGAAAAAAAAAGTCCTGATGAAAGTAGTCCCAGAACCAGTAGTAACAAGAACGCGAACAGTAGTATGATTGCCGGAATAATACTTATTGTAGTTGGTTTTCTCTTTCTCGCCGACCGACTTATTCCTTACTCTCACATCATCGACCTGTGGCCATTAATTCTTGTAGGGTTTGGTGTACTGCTTATTAAACCGGAAATATTAAGGAGCAATAATAATGTTGAACCTTCAAACAAGCAAGAGTAAAAAATACAATGCGTTTTTCAATCAAATAAAATACAATTGTCATGAAATACAGAAACATATTTTGGGGAGTAATCTTGATTTTGATCGGGATACTTTTCACCTTGGAAAATTTAAACGTCATCAATTTTAACGTAAGAGAACTATGGCGTTTGTGGCCGGTAGTACTTGTCTTGTGGGGTATCTCAATAATCCCGGTCGATAAATGGATAAGGCTTGGCCTGGTACTGCTTGTACTTGCCGGCTCGGTGTTCTTTATGCTTGATCGAACTGTAGAATGGGGAAGCGATCGTACCTACAATGTGGAATTGCCTGAAATTGAAGATGTAACAAACTATCAGGATTTTGATATTACGAATGAAGACAGTACTGAATTTGCCACTTTAAATATGGAGGCTGCTGCTGGTGCTTTTAATCTTCGCGACACAACAACTTCCTTGCTTCATTTTACCCAAACCGAAAGTGGTTTTCAATACAAATACATTGTGAAGAAAACCGATGATAGGGTCAAAATTAATATCGAAACATCGGAAGGCCATGTGGGCTTCAACAATAAATCAAACAATAAAGTCCACATAAAACTGAATGAGCACCCCTTGTGGATTATCAACCTGGAAGCAGGTGCTGCCGCTGTAAAATTTGATTTAACACCATTTAAAATTAAGAAACTAAATGTAGAAACTGGTGCTGCTTCAGTAAAGCTAAAGATGGGAGATAAGTATCCTGAAACACGCGTTAATATTGAGGCTGGAGCTTCAGAAATAGTTCTTGAAATCCCAAAAGAATCAGGATGTGAACTGGAAGTTAGTGCGGTGTTCTCAGGTAAAAAACTTGATGGTTTTGAAAAAATTGACCACGGACATTATCAAACATCAAACTTCAATACGGCTGCAAACAAAGTGTATTTGGAAATAAATGCGGCAGTATCAAGCTATAAAATAATCAGGTACTAAACCCACAAAAAAGACTTGCTATTTATTAGCCCGGTGAATGATTCCATTGCTGTGGGATATACGCCGGGTTTTTTTCAGGCTCTCCAAATTGTTATTCGTCGACGCTTTTGAGTCGCTTATCGATAACTATTTTTGTTCTTCTGTTAAAAGCACTTTTTAATTACCTTGCGCGTTCTTTTTTACCGTCCGAAATTAAGAATCGCATGTACAAATCATTTGTTCTATTCTTCGCAGCATTGCTGTTTTTAACGACAGGAATTAATGCGCAACAAGCAGCCGTACGAGGCTTCGTTTATGAAGAAGAAAGTGGGGAACCGGCTATTTTTTCCAATGTTTTTCTTCAGGGGACAACCTATGGCTCCTCGACAGATATTAACGGTTTCTTTATTATCTCCAAAGTACCACCTGGAGATTACACACTCACCGTTACTTATATTGGCTTTGACACAATTCAAAAGGAAATTAGTCTACAGGAGGACCGAATTCTCGACCACAAACTATTTCTAAAAAAATCGGCTTTTGAACTCGAGACAGTTACAGTAAGTGCCGAGCGTGCTGCAGCCAGAACAGAAACAAGAACCTCAGTAACCCAGGTGTCGGCCAAAGGAATCAAGCAAATTCCTTCCATCGGTGGACAGGCCGATTTTGCACAATATTTACAAGTTGTACCCGGAATCATTTTTACCGGCGACCAGGGTGGCCAATTTTATGTTAGGGGGGGAACGCCCATTCAAAACAAAGTCATTCTTGATGGTATGACCATTTATAACCCCTTCCACTCCATCGGTCTTTTTTCTGTTTTCGAGACCGACCTGATAAGCAATGCCGATGTTTATACCGGCGGATTTAATGCCGAATATGGTGGAAGGATTTCGTCAGTAATGGACATTAGTTATAAAGATGGGAATAGAAGAAGGGTTTCCGGTTCGGTTGGTGCTTCAACGTTTGGTATGCGAGCTGTACTCGAAGTACCCATCGTTAAACAAAAATCTCCCGAAAAAGGGAGCTCTTCCTTAATCTTATCTTTTAAAAATTCTTACCTCGCCGAAAGTTCGAAAGTGTTTTACAAATACATCGACGAAGATGGACTTCCTTTTAATTTCATGGATATTTATGGGAAAATATCAATCAATGCTGCCAATGGTAGTAAAGTCAGTTTTTTTGGATTTAACTTTACTGATGATGTAAACAACTACAAAGCCATTTCCGATTTTGGTTGGAGATCGTTTGGAGGCGGACTTAATTTTGTAATTATTCCGGGAAAATCACCCGTACTGGTCGAAGGCCTGTTTGCTTACTCGCAATACAACAGTGGAATAAATTCCACTTCGCTTAATGACCGATCGAGTATGATTGGTGGCTTTACTGGAAAACTTGACTTCTCCTATTTTTTTGGTAAAAACAAATTACAATATGGTATCGAAATTGAAGGATACAAGACTGATTACCGTTTTACCAATTTTCTGGGAAAGAGTATCAAACAAATTGAAAACACAACACAATTAGGCCTTTATATTAAGTACAAAGCTGTATTCGGCAAGTTTATCATCGAACCCGGATTTAGGGCACAATGGTATGCTTCCCTATCCGAAGTTTCCCCAGAGCCACGGATTGGTATTAAATTTAATGCCGGCGAAAGTTTCAGATTAAAGTTTGCTGCAGGTATGTATTCTCAGAATTTAATTGCAGCCACTTCCGACAGAGACGTTGTGAACCTTTTTTACGGCTTCCTTTCAGGACCTGAAAATTTGCCCAGAACTTTTGATGGTGAAGCTGTATCAAGCAGGTTGCAAAAATCAAATCATATCATTCTTGGTGCCGAATTCGATATTGGCCGTTTCGTTAGCCTCAATGTCGAAGGCTATTATAAAAATTTTCCGCAGCTTACCAATATCAACCGTTTTAAAATTTACAACGATGGTGATGCCCCACAAGACGCTACTGACCTACAAACCAAAGACTTTATTATTGAACGGGGAAATGCCTATGGCATCGATTTATCAATGAAATACGATTATAAGAAAATCTATGTCTGGTTTGTTTATTCGCTGGGATTTGTGAACCGGGAATACGAAACTGTTGATGGACAAATGGTAAGTTACACCCCCCATTACGACAGACGACATAACGTAAATGTAGTATTGTCATATGTCACCGGGCCTAAGAAACAATGGGAATTTAGCGCACGTTGGAACTTTGGTAGCGGTTTCCCTTTTACACAGGTACAGGGTTTTTATGAATACTTGCTATTCCCCGGTGGAGTAAACACTGATTACCTGATAGAAAATGGTAATCTTGGAATTATTTATGGAGAATTATTTGGTGGGCGTTTACCTACTTATCACCGTTTGGATGTTGATATGAAAAGAAATTTCTATTTCAGTGCCCGCACCAAGCTTGTCGTCGACTTAAGCATCACCAACCTCTACAATCGTGAAAATGTTTTCTATGTGGACTTGATTACCAGCGAAGTGGTGTACCAATTGCCATTTATGCCCAGCCTGGGTCTGAACTTTTATTTTTAGAAAAAGATTGTAGTCCTAGCTATCCCCTTTCCAAACAATAATAATTCACCAATGAAAACAATCCAGAATATTGTAAAAACCATTGCCACAGCAATCTCAACCTTAATCTCAACCTTAACCTCAACCTTAATCTTAACCTCAACCTTAGCCGTAATCCTAATCACCCAATCATGTCAACAAAAAAATAACATTAAAATGAATCCTCCAATTGCAAAAAAAATAGCTGTCGAATTCAGCGAACACGGGAATACCCGCATCGATAATTATTACTGGCTCAACCAAAGGGAAGATCCCGAAGTCATCGATTATTTGATAGCAGAAAACAAATACACCAAAGAAGTATTGCAGCCCACCGAAGCTTTGCAAAAGAAGATTTTCGATGAAATAGTCGGACGTATTAAGCAAACGGATATGTCTGTTCCCTACTAGGTAAACGGCTATGAATACTACTCACGTTTCGAAGAAAAGAAAGAATATCCGGTTTACTGTCGGAAGAGTTTAAAAACCGGGGAAGGCGCAGAAGAAATTATGCTCAACGGCAACGAGATGGCAGCAGGACATCCCTATTTTGAAATTGGCGGATGGGAGGTCAGTTCGAATAACCAACTTTTGGCCTATGGTGTTGATACGGTGAGCCGGCGTAAGTACACCATCTTTTTCAAGAACCTGAAAACAGGGGAAATTTTTGAGGAAAGCATCAAGAATACAACGGGAGAAGCTGTATGGGCCAACGACAACAAAACCATTTTTTATACGGTGAAAGACAAGACACTCCGCTCGTATAAAATTTACAAGCACATTTTAGGAACTTCCGTTGAAGACGACCAATTGGTTTATCATGAAAATGATCCCATTTACTCCACTTATATCTACAAAACAAAATCTGAGAAATATCTTGTAATTGGTTCTGAAAGCACCCTTTCATCCGAATACCGAATTTTAGATGCCAACAATCCCAACGGAAACTTTATAGTTTTCCAGGCACGTCAGGAAAAACTGGAATACAGCATCGATCACCAGAGAGACCGCTTCCTTATTCTCACCAACCACAAAGCAAAAAATTTCCAACTCATGGAAACACCGGAATACAAAACCGGCATCGAAAACTGGAAAAGTATTATTGTAAATCGCGATGATGTATTGCTTGAAGATGTTGATGTTTTTAATGATTTTTTCGTGCTTACTGAAAGAAAAAACGGGCTGCAGAAATTCCGCATTTTCGACCTTAGAAAAAATAAAGAACATTACCTTTCTTTTGAAGAGGCAGATTATTATGCATACACAACAGCCAATCCTGATTATTTCAGTCGCTTGTTACGTTATGGTTACACTTCACTTAAAACACCAAATTCTGTATTCGATTACAATATTTCTGATCGCAGCAAAACTTTGCTCAAACAACAAGAAGTGATTGGTGGTTACAATGCTGACGATTACATTACCGAAAGGGTTTATGCTACTGCACGCGATGGCGCAAGAGTGCCTATTTCTATTATTTACAAAAAAGGATTTGAGAAAAACGGCCAACAAGCACTCTTACTTTATGGCTATGGAAGTTATGGTTATAGCATTGAATCTGTTTTCCGTTCATCGCGTCTGAGTTTGATTGACCGGGGATTTGCACTTGCTTTTGCTCACATTCGCGGAGGCGAAGAAATGGGCAGGTATTGGTATGAAGATGGAAAAATGTTGAAAAAGAAAAATACCTTTTTTGATTTTATCGACTGTGCCGAATACCTCATCGAAGAAAACTACACTTCCAAAAACAAACTTTTTGCATTGGGCGGAAGTGCCGGAGGATTGCTAATGGGTGCTGTTGTAAATTATCGTCCAGAACTTTTTAAGGGAATAATTGCCGCTGTTCCTTTCGTAGATGTGATTACTACCATGCTTGACGAAAGCATCCCACTAACCACCGGAGAATATGACGAATGGGGCAATCCGAATGAGAAGAAGTATTACGATTATATTCTCTCCTATTCGCCCTATGACCAGGTTGAGAAAAAGGATTATCCGGCCATGCTTATTACTACCGGGCTTCACGACAGCCAGGTGCAGTATTGGGAACCCGCAAAATGGGTTGCAAAATTACGAGACTATAAAACAGATAACAATATTTTATTGCTTCACACCAATATGGATTTTGGACATGGTGGTGCATCAGGACGTTTTGAAGCCCACAAAGAAACAGCAATGGAAGATGCTTTTATGCTGATGTTACTGGGGATTAATGAGTAAAGAGGTTGAGATAAAGGCTGGGGTTGAGAATGAGACCGTGGTCTGACGACTATACGCCGGGTCAAAAAGTCGTCCGACCACTAAAAGTGAAAGCACAAAATTTAAAACTCAAATCTCAAAATCCAATTTACAAAATCTGCAAGCTTTTTACTTATTACAATACCGTTTAATAACGTTATAGGCCTCGGAAATTCCCAACTCTCCGGCTTTGCTCAGGTCCTTGCAAGCGAGTTTGTTTTCCTTTAAGAAAAGTAATGTTAGCGCACGATTGTAGTAAGCTTCGGCCAATTCAGGATCAAGCTTAATGGCTTGCGAATAGTCATCGATTGCGCGTTGAAATTGTTGAAGGCTTAGCTTAACATTGGCCCTGTTGTAATAAACGAATGGCAGCTCAGGATTCATACTGATTACCTTGTTGTAATCCTTAAGTGTACCTTTATGATCTGGCGGTTTTACGATTGGCTGCTGATTACCAAATGTGCTCCGGCTAATACTTATGGAACTGCTGTACTGTTGCTCCGAGAAAACCAGCTCACCGAGTTCAAAACTTGTGGTACCCCGGTTCAAATAAGCGTAAGAAATTTCAGGGTCTTTTTCAATAGCAGCATCATAAGCGTGGATGGCCTCATTGTAGTTTTGCAGCATCCCATTTATCATTCCTTTCATAAAAAAAGCTCCGGCAGTATCACGACCCACTACCAAAACCGCGCTATCAATATAATTCAGTTTTTCAACTGCTTGCTGAGTTGTAACCGGCCATTCACTTGTTGAAAATGCAAAACGTATATCCAATTTGCTGTTGGCATTAAATTGCGAAATGTTTTTATCAAAATATTCACTTTTCCTATATTCCTCAGCAATTGAATCGACCAATGGAAAGGTATGAATGAGAAGAAAATTAGGTTTCGGTTTGATAGAAACCCGCTGGAACTGAACACGTCCTTTCTTTATATTACCACTCACAAAGTCAGCTTCAAACTCAATCACTTCACTAAAATAGACCGAATCCTGATAGCGCTGGTAAAGTGCTTCAGGACTTTTGTCATCGGCATTCTTTATAGCAATAATTTCTTTTGCTCTTTCCTGATCCTGACGTGCACCTTTTCTATTGTGGTTTCTTTCACGAACAGCCGAACGGTTGATCCATGCGCCAACAAAATCAGGAAAAATTTCAATGGCTGTAGTAAAATCCTGTTCAGCAGCATCCCAGTTTTCCATTTCAAAAAAGAGAATTCCCCTGTTAAAACGTCCATAAATATTCATTGGGTTAATTTCCACAACCACATTATAATCGCGCAAAGCACCATCGTAATCTTTCTGCATTGATTTCACCAATGCCCGGTTGTAATAAGTCAGCGCATTATCGGGTTCCATTTCAATCACTTTGTCGTAATCTTCAAGTGCAGCAAGCGTATCAGACATTTTCAAAAAAGTGAGTCCGCGTTGAAAATAAACAAAGGGGTTGTCATCATCAATTGAAATAGAATGGTTAAAATCATCCAGCGCAGACTGAAGGCTGTCGATCTCATACTTAATCATAGCACGCTTTGCCCAGGTTTCGGGATTAAAATAATCAAGAAAAATGGCTTCATCAACATCTTTAAGTGCTGCCTCGTTTTCACCTAAAAGGTGATGGGAAATTCCCCGGTTAAGCCATGCCCTTTCAATATCTGCATCGAGTTCAATTGCCGATGAATAGTCGGCTATTGCTCCATAATAATCGTGCAAATGCAGTTTTGTATCGCCCCTTGCCATAAAAACTTGTGGATTGAACGGATCAATTTCAAGGGCTTTGTCAAAGTCGTTAATGGCATGGGGGAAATCGTACATTCTATCGAGAGATATTCCCCGATAATGGTAAGCCCTTACATACAAAGGATGCATTCTTATCGTTTCCGAAAAGTCGTTCTTTGCCCCCTGGAAATCACCCAAACTGAATTTGGCAATCCCCCTCAAAAAATAGGCTTCAAAACCATCTGCTTTGGAGTAAATTGCTGTATTAAAATTCTTAACAGCACTCAGGTAATCTTCTTTTTGAAGGTCAATTTGTCCTGCATGAAGAAAATGTTCGTAATTAACCTGGCCCTTAGCAAACAAAGAAAAAAACAGGAGAAGCGTCAAAGCGACAGTCTGATACATATATAGTTTTGTAAATGGCTCTTTCATCACAGCGGCAAAAATAGAATAAAAACCACTATATTGGCTTTGGCTTTATACACCTTGGGAATGGGTTTTATGAACTGCAAACATTAAATGATCAGGCGACTACCCCCCTCCTACTGTCGCTTTTTCAAATATTCGTAAATTTTAATTTGAGAACGGATGGAGGTTTCTGAATTGGTTTTCCGATAACCGTTATTGGGCTCTACATTTACCAATCGGGCTTTTACATTGTCGTTCAATTGGATTTGGAGAATATCCATTATTTCTTCCTGCAAAGCATTATCATAGACGGGAATAGCGGCTTCAAAACGATGATTAAAATTCCTGACCATCCAATCAGCTGAGGATATATAATACTTTGGTATTCCATCGTTTGCAAAAACAAACAGGCGAGAATGCTCAAGGTATTTATCAACAACACTAATAACACTAATATTTTCGCTAAGCCCCTTTATACCTGGCACCAACACGCAAATTCCCCTACAAATAATACTGATTTTTACACCGGCTTTGGAAGCAGTATAAAGTTTCCGTGTAATTTTCTCATCCACAATATTATTTAGCTTAATGATAATCCATGCTTCTTTTCCAGCTTTCGCATTGCGGATTTCATTGTTAATTAGCTTCATAAAAAAATTACGCATGTAGTAGGGGGAAACCAATAAATGCTTAAAACGTGGTGGATTATAAGGAGATTCAAATAGGTGAAAAAGCTTGTTAACTTCTCTGGCAATTTCCTGGTTAGCCGTCAACAGGCTGTCATCTGAATAAACATTTGCAGTTGATTCATTAAAGTTTCCAGTACTTAGGTTTGTATAGTAAATATTTTCGCCCTGCTCTTTTCTACGTATTAGCAACAGCTTGCTGTGGACTTTATAACCCGGTAAGGTCTTGATGATTTTCACTCCTTCTTCTTTCAGTTTCCCTGTCCAATAAATATTGGCTTCTTCATCAAAGCGTGCCTGAATTTCCAAAAATACCGTTACATTTTTACCATTCCTTGCAGCATTAATTAATGAATTAATAACATTTGAGTCGCGGGCTGCCCGATAAAAAGTCATTTTAATCGCCCTCACTTTTGGATCGATTGAAGCTTCGCGCAACAAATCAACGATGTATTGAAATGATTGGTATGGAAAATGAAGAAGGATATCTTGCTTCCTTATTGCTGATAATATGCTGCTACCTTTTTTAAGCAAAGGGTGGGATAAAGCAAGGGTTTTTGGGTTGTTTAAATTAGACGCACCCACCTTTGGAAAACCCATAAAGTCCTTGAAATTATGGTATTTACCACCACCTCTCAAGTTGTCTGTTTGTGTTATATTGAGTTTTCTAATAAGACGTTTCAGCAGCACTTCGGGTATTTCGTTATCGTAAACAAAACGCACCGGCGCTCCTTTTTTTCTTTTTTTAATGCTGTCTGTCATCAATTCCAAAAAACTTTTAGAAATATCATTGTCGATGTCCAGTTCAGCATCCCTTGTAAACTTTATTGTATAAGCTTTTAAGGAGTCAAAACCAAAAGGCTGGAAAATTTCGATCATTGCAAAACGCATCATATCATCCAAAAACATAACATACTTTTCATCGCCCTTTGAAGGAAGCATTACAAAGCGCGAAACATTTTTGGCAGGAACCAACACCAGTGCATAGTCGTTTTCCTTTTTGCCTGTCGAATCTTTCAACTCTACGGCAAGGTAAATGGCATTGTCTCTTAAATAGTCAGGACTGTTCAGACTTTTTAGCATGATAGGAAAAAGAAAGGGACGCACTTTGTCGTGAAAATATTGGCGTACAAACTTTCCCCGTTTTTCGTCTAAATGCGCTTCATCAAGAAATATTATTTTTTCCTTTTTAAGCTCTTTTTGTATCCTGAAAAATGTCTGGTTAAACTTAAATTCCTGTTCCTGAACAATATCAAGGATTTCTTCTAAGACTTTCTCCGGATTATTTTTTAGGCTTTTTTCGCCATGCTTGTTTACCTGAACAATTCGTTTTAAAGTAGCAACCCTCACCCTGAAAAACTCATCGCGGTTGTTGGAGAATATTCCCAGAAACTTCAAGCGTTCGATGATTGGATTGTTTTCATCCATAGCTTCCTGCAATACGCGCTCATTGAAATGAAGCCAGGATATTTCGCGGTTGATGAATTGTTTTTTCTTTGCCATTTTTAGCTCTTGTTTTAGTAATGATAAAATACGGATATGCTTGAATGCATGTGTATTTCACTGCTCAAAATCATGTATTCCAACAAGCAATCAGTCACTCTTTACCATCCTTGGAAACACCACAAAGTTAATGAGATATTTGGCTTCCGATATTTTTTCCCATTTGTCGGTTTTAAAACCAATACTCACAACTCCGGTAGTTGGCAGGTTGTCAATTTCAGGACTAAGGAAATCGTTGACAAAATAAGTCAGCGTCGGATTGTGCCCAAAAACCATTACCGAATGAGTATCATCAGGCAAACCGTAAAGTGTTGAAAAAATAGTGTTGGTATCTGCATGGTAAAGCGGTATTTCAATAATTACTTTTTCGATGGGATAACCGAGTCCCTTAGCAATTTGAAAAGCCGTTTCTTTGGCACGTAAAGCCGAACTGCTCACAAAAATCTCAGGCTTAACTTTGTTCTTTTTTAGATACTTAATAATCCGATCTGTTTTTCGGATGCCTGTTTTCGATAGGGGTCTGTCATGGTCATCTAAGGAAAAATTATCCCACGAAGATTTTGCATGGCGTACAATGTAGAGAGTTTTCATTTTGATGTTATTGGTGGATAAAATTAATGAAATCTACCAATTGCAAGAAGAGAAGCTGACAGCATAGATTAGTTCAACCCAAAAGGTTAAACCTCAAGTGCTCCCACTAAATCGGTAACAGAATCAAATCCATTGTCTTTACAATAGTTTTCAATTCCTTCAATCACCTTCACTGAGACTTGTGGATCGATAAAATTGGCCGTACCAATCTGAATAGAAGTGGCGCCAGCGAGCATGAATTCGATGGCATCGGTGGCATTCATGATTCCGCCCATTCCCGAAACGGGGATTTTGACAGCATTGAAAACCTGCCAAACCATGCGCAGCGCAATGGGTTTAATGGCCGGCCCCGACAGTCCGCCAGTAATTGTTGAAAGCAGGGGCTTGCGGGTTTGTGCATCGATGGCCATTCCCAAAAAAGTATTGACCAGTGAAACGGCATCGGCACCAGCACCTTCAACACCTTTGGCAATTTCGGTAATATCAGTTACATTGGGGGAGAGTTTAACGATGAGTGTGCCATCAAAACATTCGCGAACGGCTTCGGTAACTGCTATCGCTGACGGACAACTCACGCCAAAGGCCATGCCTCCCTCTTTAACATTGGGACAGGAAATATTCAGTTCTATGGCATTGATGCCTTCTACCTCATTGATCTTTTCGGTGACTTCAATATATTCTTCAACAGTAGAACCATTTACGTTGGGAATGATTTCGGTGTTGTAATGTTTGATTTCGGGATAAATAGAGTCGATGAAATAATCAATCCCTTTGTTCTGGAGACCGACAGCATTCAACATGCCCGAAGCTGTTTCTGCCATGCGGGGATAGTCGTTGCCTTCACGGTTCTTCAGGGTAATGCCTTTCACGAAAATACCACCCAGCAGACTCAGGTCAAAGAAATCTGCGAACTCCGTTCCAAAGCCAAAAGTACCCGAAGCGGTAGTTACGGGGTTCTTTAGTTGCAGTCCTCCTAAATTTACTTTTAAATCTACCATCCCAATTCCTTTGTATTAAAAACCGTCCCTTCGGTACAGACCACTTTATTTCCATTTACAGTCGGAGTAACGCAACAAAGACAAGCACCAATTCCACAGGCCATCATATTTTCAAGGGAAGCTTCGCAGTTGATGTTTTTTTCGCCGGCAATTTTGGCGATGGCTTTCATCATGGGGTCGGGGCCACAGGTGTAGATTTTGTTGAAATCGAAATCGCCACTAAAAACAGAATGGTGGGTGACAAAGCCTTTTTCGCCGCGGCTGCCATCTTCGGTGGTTACCAGCACCTCTCCAAATTCACTGAATTCATCAGTTAGAAATACATCATTTTTGGTTCGTCCACCGATGAGAAAAGTGGTCTGGATATTCCTTTTCTTTAATTCCCTGCCCAATTGAATAAATGGTGCAATGCCTGAACCGCCCCCGACTAACAGAGCTTTTCCTTCTTCGACTACTGAATACGAATTGCCCAAAGGATAAACAATACTTATAGTTTCGCCTATTTGCAATTCACCGAGTTGACGGGTTCCTTTACCGATTGCTTTGATGTAAAAACTGATGGTGTTTTCGGTAGGATTAAAATCAAGGATTGAAATGGGCCTTCTCAAGAAAACATCAGCAATTCCCGGAACACGGATTTCAGCAAAATTACCGGGCAGGATTTCTGTTTCCAAACTTTCACCCTGCAAAGTCAGGATGTAGTTTTCATCATTGAGCCAGCGGTAAGTTTTTACTTTGAAATCCTGAACGTGTTTCATCGGTTGGTTGGGGGTTGTCAGTTAGAAGTTGTCAGTTGGGAGTTTGCGTCTGAAGACTGCCGACTGAAGACTGCTGACTGTTATCCTTCACTATTCTCTTTCTTTTCTTCCGTCTCCTCACTTCCGTCTTCCAAGTCCTCAGCTTTTGCTTCAGCTTCTTCCATCTCCTTCTCCTCAGCTTCCTGCTCGCTAAAATCCAACATGTCGTTTTCCAGCAACTGATTGTACCAGCTAAAAACTTTTTTGATGTCCGACATATAAACCGTGTCTTTGTCGTAATCAGGAACAACCTTTTCAAACAGTGCACTCAAATCGGAAGAACTTGCTTTCTTGGGATTCTCAATAGGCTTTCCTTCTTGCAGTTCGTTCAGCTTTTTCAGCACCTTCCACAAAGCAATGTCATCACTTTCGGTGTAAATACTGATTTCCTTTAAGGAGCTGATGCGTTCGTGTGCAAAGGCGGGAATTTTTTTTCCATCGGCAAACGATTCAACAACCAATCCGTTTTTCGATTCGCCAATCATTTTGTACAATCCGGGTTTACCGGAAATTGATAATATCTTACTTAAATCCATTGTCAAAAATTTTATGCAAAAATAACATAAGCCTACGAACAGTGCACAATTTAGTTCAGCTCAATTTTTATTCTCATGTATATTTCTACTTTTGCCGGCCAAACCAAACCATTATTTATAATGAAAATACGTAATATATTAATACTGTTTACCTTAACAGTTCTTTTTTCAGCTTGCAACAGCAGCAAACAGATGAGTAGTTCAATCGATAATGGGAAGTCGGCCTTTCAAACAGGAAATTATGAAAACGCGCTGCAACAATTTGAAGAAGTAATTGTTTATTACGAGAAAAAAAATCAGCAAAAGGAATGCCCTGTTTATGGGGATGCTGCTTACGCTGCGAAGCAATTGGGAGAAACCGACAAAGCCATTGGGTATTTCAAAAAAGACCAGCGATCAAATTTTGTAAATGCTGAAACCTATTATCAGTTGGCTTTGTTGTACCGGGAAATTGATAACCTCTCAAAAGAACTCGATGAACTGGAAGCTTATGTGAATAAATTCCCGGAAGGAAAAGAACTGGAAAAGGTTGAAAGCAGACTATTTGAAGTGTATGTTGAAAGTGAAAATTGGGAACAGGCTGTCACCCTTTGGGGAAAGTTATCAGCAGATGAACAGGAAAAAATCAATTTGCTTGAAGGCTACTTTACTGCAAACAAAGCACTTGATATTGATTCGGTTTGCGATGTAATTGCAACAAATCTACTTGGGAAAGATGAAAACAATTTAACCGGGCTGGACTGGATGGCAAAAAAATATTTCTGGCAGGCCGAATACCGTTACCAGGATGAGCTGAAAGCCTACGAAAAAAACAAAACCAATAAGCAGTATAAAAAATTACTCAGGGCCCTTGATGTTGTTTCCTCAGATTTCAAAACTTCTTTAAACTACTTTAAAAAGATTTACGCACAAGATCCAAAACCGGCCACCGCAAAATACATCGGTAATATTTACAACAGGCT
>Ga0164318_10002707_pt1 | contig 16546 bp, 13 predicted proteins | sample GuaBasSedimGuay9_FD_113734 | JGI IMG/M metagenome (GOLD analysis project Ga0164318, IMG submission 113734) | Subseafloor sediment microbial communities from Guaymas Basin, Gulf of California, Mexico - Guay9, Core 4571-4, 0-3 cm | ecosystem: Environmental > Aquatic > Marine > Hydrothermal vents...
AAACCGGCAGATAGTCTGTTGGCAATCAATCTGGATTATGAAAAAGACCATCCTTTTCTGCATTATCCATTGGACAATGATACCATTGACCTGAAAGTGGATTGGTCGTCGAGTAAATATGAAACTGAATTCTCAAGTCAGTTTTCGTTCTCAATTTACGTTGGAACAAAAGCCCGGAATCTGCCCCGTTTGATGAAGAATTCCAATGGTTTTCTCGCGACTTATATTTGGACAGAACATGCCGACTGGACTGATATCAGAACGAATCGGGCAACTTTTTTTGGCTCAGAAAAAATCAGCAGTCCAGCTGATGCTACCGGCGGCTTTGTGTTTTATAATATTCCGGTAACGAAAAGTGTATTCTGGGCCAATCCCGACAAGATTTCAAATGCAGAAATATCAGATGGAAAGTTCAATAGTCAGGAAAGTACAATTATGGATGATGCGGATTTTCATACATTTCTACAAGAGATTCATTCCCTCGGACACGAAATTTGTTTGCACACTCCTGAACAATTTACAACTACTCCTAAAAGATTGGAAGATGCACTTGCATTTATGAAATCCAACTTTGCTTCACCAAGCTGGATCGACCACGGTTACAACAACAAAAGCCAAAATAACCGCGAAGATTTGATTTGTGATGGGAGTATTGAAAAGTCAGATTATTTTGTACGCAATCTCTGGAAAGAGTATGGAGTAAAGTATTTTTGGAATGCTTATTACGAGGAATATTTCCCTTTCTCGGAAATGCATTTCAGCAACAATCTGGAGAAACCCTATTCCGGTTTTGGCGATTCTTACCCAAAACCCGATTTTTGGCAGCATCCTTCGCGGACAGCTTCCGTTTACCATTGGCCCACAACGAGCGTGCTGTTTGTACCTGAAAATCGCTTGTGGGATTATTATTTTAGTGCGCAGGTACTCAATCATTTTGTGGACGATTGGGCGGTAGAAATCAACCATTGTTACCCTGCATGGGTTGACGCCGCTAAAGGATTTTGGCTTTGGGGAAACGACAGCACTATTATTGCCGCACCTGGCTTTAACCGTACGCTCCAACGCATGGCTGCTCTGCGCGATGAGGGTAAACTCAATGTCACGACCATCCGTGATTTTTTTAATTACCAACTGGCCGTTGAACAAATCAGTTATGAAATTTTTTCTGACGGCAGCATACAAATAGCCAACAATTCCAATACTGAAATTAGCGGACTTTCGTTTGCCACACGATCAAGTTTTCTGTTAGTTGACGGATTACGACCATCGCAAAAAGTTATTGGTGATGATGTGGTTTTTTGGTTTGATCTAGAAATTGGTGAAACAAAAGTTATCCAGGTTTTTGAGTAAAAAACCGTGAATAAAATCAACTATGACCCTGCAGGACCCTTGTATTCAATATTTCCAAACCCAAGAATGGGATAAAAAATAAATCCGAGAAAGATTAATCCCAGGGTAAACCCAACTCCTTGTCCGAAGCTCTTTGAAAGGAGGTTAATGGCCCAAATGCCAAACACAATATTTACAAAAGGAACAAACATGATAAGCAACAGCCACCACCATGGTTTTCCAATAATTTCCAATAAGATAAGGACATTGTAAATTGGGATGATTGCAGCCCAACCTGGTTTTCCGGCTTTCTCAAATATCCGCCACAGGGCCGCGATATAAATAACTGCAACTAAAATGACAAAGAAAAAGCCATTGCTTCCGTAAAATTCAGTATATTCTTCCATAAGTAATATTTTTAAAAAGGGGTTTGATTTATAATTTCATTTCCGGAATATCTCCTTCCACAATGACTGGGGCACCAGTCTTTTCCAGAATTTCTTCTACGCTCACTCCCGGTGCTCTTTCCAGGAGTTTGAATCCTTTGTCGGTCACTTCTATTACAGCCAGATCACTCACAATTTTCTTCACACAATTTACACCTGTCAAAGGAAGATCGCAAGATGTTTTAAGTTTAGGCTGTCCGTGCCGGTCGGTATGGGTTGTGGCCACAATAATATTTTTTGCCGCAGCAACCAAATCCATCGCACCACCCATTCCTTTCACCATTTTACCGGGAATTTTCCATGAGGAAATATCACCTTTATCACTTACTTCAAACGCACCCAATACGGTAAGGTCAACATGGCCACCACGTATCATGGCAAAGCTGAGCGAGGAATCAAAAAAGGAAGAGCCGGGGATGGTAGTTACCGTTTGTTTTCCTGCATTGATAAGGTCGGGATCAGCGTTACCTTTTTCGGGGAAAGGCCCAATGCCAAGCAATCCGTTTTCCGACTGCAATACAACTTCTATATTTTCAGGAACGAAATTGGCAACAAGGGTAGGGATACCGATACCGAGATTTACGTAATACCCGTCTTTTAATTCCTGTGCTATTCTTTTTGCAATTCCAATTTTATCGAGACTCATTTTTTTTTCTTTAAATTGTTAAATAAATATTGAAAACCAAGAAAGGTTATTGGGAATGGTTACTCTCTTACTGTTTCAAACTCAATTCTTTTCTCATAGTCCACTCCCTGGAATATCCTTTGTACAAAAATTCCGGGTGTATGAATCTCGTTGGGGTTCAGTTCGCCTATGGGAACCAGTATTTCAACTTCAGCAATGGTAATTTTTCCTGCCATCGCCATGGGTTGGTTAAAGTTATTGGCTGTTTCCCTATAAATCAGGTTGCCCATAGCATCACCTTTCCATGCCTTCACTACTGCAAAATCGGCAGTAAGGCCGTATTCGAGCAAATGCATTTTACCATTGAACTCCCGGGACTCCTTGCCTTCCCCTACTTCGGTTCCATAACCTGCGGGGACATAAAAAGCGGGAATTCCTGCTCCACCAGCCCGAAGGCGTTCGGCCAATGTGCCCTGTGGAATTAAATCCACATCCAGTTCTCCTGACAAAAGCTGACGTTCAAACTCTTTGTTTTCACCCACATAAGATGAAATCATTTTTTTTATCTGGTGTTTCTTGAGCAACAATCCCAAGCCAAAATTATCAACCCCGGCATTATTCGAAATACAGGTTAAATTGGTTAAACCTGATTCTACGAGCGCATTGATGGTGTTTTCGGGAATACCACACAAACCAAATCCGCCAAGCATAAAGGTTTGCCCGTCCTGCATGCCTTTTATTGCTTCTTTTGCATTTTTTACTACCTTATTCATAAGTTAATATTTTGTTTCTATCAATTTATTAGGTGCTGATTATCTACGTTTTGAGAGGGATTAACAGCCAATTAAACGTGAAATCACCAGTCGTTGAATTTCCGAAGTCCCTTCGCCAATCTGTAATAATCGTTGGTCGCGGAAGATGCGTTCCACGTCATAATCTTTCATCAGACCATATCCACCATGGATTTGAACAGCTTCGTCAGCCACTTCTTTGGCAGTTTCAGAACAGTAAAGTTTTGACATGGCAGCCTCTTTGGAGTACGGCCGATCGTTATCTTTTAGCCAACAGGCTTTATAAAGCAGGTTGCGTGCGAGTTCAATTTTCATCGCCATATCGGCCAGTTTGAAAGCATTAATCTGGAATTTAGAAATCGGTTTTCCAAATTGTTTACGTTCGTTGGCATAAGCCAGTGCCAGGTCGAAAGCACCTTGAGCAGCACCCAAACCCATGGCCCCAATAGAGAGACGCCCGCCGTCCAAAGTATGAAGCATAATTTTCGAACCTTGCCCAACTTTTCCTAGCAGATTTTCTTTTGGGACTCTCACGTCATCAAAAAACAGCTCGGCTGTATCAGAAGCGCGCCACATCATTTTTCCATGCATGGACTTTGCTGTAAAACCGGGTGTTCCGTTTTCAACAATAATGGTGGTAAATGTCTTTTTGCCATTCTCATCAGCCGAAACAGCCTGTACAGTACAGCCCTTTGCAATATCTACTGAACCGTTGGTAATGAAAATCTTTGAACCGTTTATTACCCATTCATCCCCATCTAAAACGGCAGTGGTTTTTGAGCCACGCGAATCGGAACCGGCACCGGGTTCAGTCAATCCGAAACTCCACAGCCCTTCACCTGTACACAATTGCGGCAGGTATTTCATTTTTTGTTCTTCCGTACCGTAAGCATAAAGTGGAAAAATCCCCAGCGAATTATGAGCCGCAAGTGTTGCTGCCTGTGAGCCGTCGATACGTGCAAGTTCTTCTACGGCAATAATATAGGACAATGTATCCAATCCTTGTCCGCCATATTTTTCGGGAAGGTTCATGCCAAACAATCCCAATTCTCCAATTTGTTTTGTTAAATCATAGGAGAATTCAGCTTTTTCATCCAGTTCCTGAGCACGGGGCTTAACTTCTCTTTCGGCAAAATCGCGAACTGTTTCACGAATCAGGTTTTGTTCCTCGGTTAAATCAAAATTCATTTTTAATGCTATTTTTTTCGATTCTTATTTTAATGTTGAAAAATTCTATTGCTTAATAATGAAATTTTTTACTTCATTATTCTTTCAATTCTTCAACCAGCAAATATAGTAATTGTAAATCGGTATTCACCATCTCACCCTCTTTTACGTTTACTTTTTCCACAATAGCATCAGAAGATGCGACAATGTTATTTTCCATTTTCATGGCTTCAACTACCAGCATTATTGTTCCACGTTTTACATGGTCGCCCGCCGCTACATTTACTTTGATGACTTTCCCCGGCATGGGTGTATACAGGTTGTTTTCGCCGTCTCCCTGCCCCGTTGAACTGTGGTCTTCACTTCCGTTGAGCAAGTCGGTACGCTCCATTTTCTTTATCATTCCATTGATAGAAATCCAGGATTGCCCTTTTTCATCTTGCGAAATATAGGCCTTGAAAAAGCGATCGTTGGCACGGAATTGAATACTATTCTTATCAATATTCTTCAGGCTAAGCGACCAATGATTGTTGTCGAGTTTTACTTCGTATTGATTTTCGATCTGGTTTTCAATAATTAATTCTTTACTACTTCCGTCCATCCCGAAAGGAATACTCATTTTGCTTCGCCAAAAGCCAATAGTTTCCCAAACATTTTTTGCGCCCGTGATGTTTACCGAGTTGAGATTGTAAAGCGCAAAAGCCAGAATAAAAATATCCGAATCAGTTGATGACTTCTGCATTTTGTCAAGAATTTCAGGCGTGTGCTTATCGCAAAACTTTGTGGAGATTTTATTTTCGGCAAAGGCCGGATGATTCAAAACTTCCAACAAATAAGGAATATTCGTCTGTATACCGTGGATGGTGTAATCTTTCAGGGCAGCAATACTTTTTTCGATAGCTATTTGCCGGTCGTCTCCCCAGACAATCATCTTGCTGAGCATGGGGTCGAAAAAACTAAGGATGGTGGTTGCTTTTTCCAGGCCTGAATCAACACGAATATTTTCACCTTCGGGTTGCTTATAGAAAGACATCTCGCCTGGTGAGGGCATGAAATTATTGGCCGGGTCCTCGGCGTAAATCCGGCATTCGACAGCATGGCCGTTTTGCTTTAGTTCCGATTGTTTGAATCGAAGTTTGTTTCCGGCAGCCACCCTGATTTGTTCATCAACCAGATCGACACCCACAACCATTTCAGTAACCGGATGTTCGACCTGTATGCGGGTGTTCATTTCCAGAAAGTAAAAATCCAGATTTTTGTCAACAAGAAATTCAATGGTACCGGCACTGTTGTATTTTACGGCTTTGGCAATGGCGACTGCGGCATCACCCATTTTTTTTCTGACTTCGGGTGTAAGTGTTGCCGAGGGTGATTCTTCAATAATTTTTTGATAGCGGCGCTGGATGGTACATTCTCTTTCAAAAAGATGAATTACATTTCCGAAATTGTCACCAATAACCTGAAATTCAATGTGACGTGGTTCTTCCACATATTTTTCGATAAAGATGGTGCCGTCACCAAAATAGTTTTTTGCTTCGCGGGCTGTTGATTCTAAAACACTTTCCAATTCTTCTGGTTTGTAAACAATCCTCATGCCTTTTCCGCCGCCGCCGGCAGCAGCTTTTACCAAAATGGGGAAGGGAATTTTATGGGCATTTTTAAGCAATTGGGCCGGACTGCCGGTGATGCCTTCCGTCATTGGAATTTTCAGTTTTTTCACAAAACTTCGGGCTTCGATTTTGTTTCCCATTAACTGAATGGCACGGGTGTGTGGTCCGATAAAAGTGATATTGGATTTTTCACAGGCATCAATGAACAAAGGGTTTTCTGAAAGAAATCCATAACCGGGATGGATGGCATCGCAATTGGCTTTTTTGGCAACCTCAACAATTTTTTCAATATTGAGATAGGTTTCGCTGAGTTCCTGTTTGCCAATGCAGAATGCTTCGTCGGCCTTTTTTACGTGCAGTGCATTTTGGTCAATTTCGGAATATATAGCAACGGTTTGTATCCCCAGCTTTTTGGCTGAACGAATAATCCGCACTGCAATTTCGCCCCTGTTGGCGATGAGTATTTTTTGGAATAGTTTCATGTTCACACTTTCGTTACTTTACTGGCGCGTGCATTTTGCGCGTGCCTTATTATTTCGTAGCACGCGCAAAATGCGCGCGCTAGTTGAAGACCTTTTTTAATATTACGGAATTACGTAATATTAAAGATAGGGTTGTGTAATTTCTTACTCTACCCAATTCGCTTTCCTCTTTTCCAAAAAAGCGGCCATTCCTTCCTGCCCTTCATCGGATGCCCGCAATTGAGCAATCAGTTTGGCTGTGTAGCCGATGGTGTCCTTCATGCTTTTTTCATTGTTCACCACTTTGTCAATTAATATTTTCGTTGCTTTTACTGCTTCCGGACCACTACTTAATATTTGTTTTATCAATCGTTCGGCCTCTTCTTCCAGTTTACCTTCTGCCACAGCATGATTTACCAGCTTCCATTTTTCGGCTTCTTTTCCTTTGAAACGTTTGCCTGTCATCATCAGTTCTTTGGCGCCAAATTCGCCAATTCTTTTAATGACAAAAGGAGAGATGGTTGCCGGTGCAATTCCGAGTTTTACTTCGCTAAACGCAAAGTTTGTGCTTTCATCTGCCATAACCATATCGCAGGCAGCCAGCAGTCCGTTGGCACCGCCATAAGCAGCACCGTGTACTACTGCTAATGTAGGAATCGGACATTCGTAAATTGTTTGAAACAATGCGGCCAGTTTCTTGCCGTCTTTTACATTCTCTTCAAATCCAAATTGGGCAATGCTTTTCATATAATTTAGATCGGCACCGGCACAAAAGGATTTTCCTTTACCTCGTAAAACGATTAATCGGACAGATTTATCTTCGGGAATTTGCTGAAATACCTGAGTCATTTCAGCAATCATGACATCGTTCATGGCATTGTGTAGTTCCGGCCGGTTCAACCAGACAGTTATAACAATATCGTTTTCGATAATTAAAGTTTGGAAATCTTTCATGCTCATCGTTTACATCCTAAACACACCGTATTTCTGTTCCGGGAATTTCTTGTTCAAAGAAGTTGCGATCCCCATCGCCAATATTTTACGGGTATCAACCGGATCAATAATTCCATCGTCCCACAAGCGTGAAGTGCTGTAATACGCTGAACCCTCTAATTCGTATTTTGCCAATATCCGTTGTCGTAACTCTTCAATTTCACCTTTTGGTGGTTTCATTCCCCGCGCACGGTACTGATCTTCTTTTACAGTTGTCAGTACAATGGCAGCCTGTTCGCCACCCATCACCGAGATTTTGGCATTGGGCCACATAAACAGCAGGTTGGGATCATAAGCTCTTCCGGCCATACCGTAATTACCTGCACCAAATGAACCTCCGAAAATAACAGTGAATTTCGGCACATTGGCATTGGAGACTGCATGCACCATTTTGGCGCCGTCTTTGGCAATGCCGCCGCGTTCAAAATCTTTGCCCACCATAAATCCTGTAATGTTTTGTAAGAAAACCAAAGGGATTTTTCTGGAAGTACAAAGCTCGATAAAGTGCGTAACTTTCAGTGCCGATTCAGAAAACAACACGCCGAAATTTGCAATGATACCGACAGGAAATCCCATGATGTAAGCAAAACCCGTTACAACGGTTGTGGCATATTTGGATTTGAATTCCTGGAAACGACTGCCATCTACCATCCGCATAATTATCTCGTGTGGATCAACCATTTTTCGCAAGTCAACCGGGGCAATGCCGTATAATTCTTTGGGATCGTATAAAGGTTCTTCAATAGGAAGAATATCTAATTGTTGCTTTTTCTTGAATTCCAGTGTTTCAAATATATTCCGGCAAATCTGAATGGCGTGGGTATCGTTTTCTGCCATGTGATCGGCAACTCCGGAAATGGAGGTGTGCACTTCTGCACCGCCCAGTTCTTCAGCAGTTACGACTTCGCCAGTTGCTGCCTTTACCAATGGAGGGCCGCCAAGAAAGATTGTTCCCTGATTTCGTACAATAATTGTTTCATCGCTCATCGCCGGGACATAAGCACCACCGGCAGTACAACTTCCCATAACAATGGCAATCTGTGGAAGGCCCTGTGCCGACATTTGTGCCTGGTTGTAAAAGAAGCGCCCAAAATGGTCGCGGTCGGGAAAAACAGTGTCCTGTTCAGGTAAAAATGCCCCCCCCGAATCAACTAAATACACACAAGGCAGATGGTTTTTCATTGCGATTTCCTGTGCCCGCAAATGTTTTTTGATAGTAAACTGCATGTAGGTACCGCCCTTTACGGTAGCATCGTTGGCAATAATGACCGTTTCGCGACCGTGGATAACACCAATTCCGGTTACAATTCCGGCAGAAGGAAATCCGTCGTCATATTGTCCAAAAGCAGCAAGCGCCGACATTTCCAGAAAGGGCGTATTCGGATCGACCAGTAAATTAATCCGGTCGCGGGCCAATAATTTCCCTCTTTCTTTGTGTTTGTTGATTGCCCTTTCTGAGCCTCCGCGTGTGCTGTTTTCCAGCCGTTCTCTGAATTGCTTCAGCAACTTTTCAAATTCTTTTTTATTGGATTTGAATTCGTTGGAAGCGGTATCAATTTTGGTTTTTAATGTAAACACTGTTTGTTATTTTAATTTCTATCAAACATCTGTCATTAATAAAATAGCGCAAGTTAATTATGTCAAACACTTCTTATAATCAAGCTCCAAATCACAAAAATTAAAACTCAAATAATTTCTAATACTCAATTTTCAAATAACAGAAACCATTTAGAACATTGGCTTTTTTGAATATTGTATTTTATTTGTTGCTTGGTGTTTGAGTTTTGTGATTTCTTTGGTTTACGAATTATTTAAGTTTTTTAACATGCACTTTTTATATCTTTAACAACAGTATGCAATGATAAGAAAAATAAGCCAGATTTAAACTTCAATTTTTCAAAATTCTCAGGTTTTGCTAATTTAGAAAAGGCACAAAGAAGTTGCATTTAAAAAAAAGATTTTTGTTCTTCCCAGCATCAATTTTTTGCCTAAATTAGCCTTCCAAATTTTCTGCTTTGTGCAGTCATTTTTTCTAAAACAAAAACGAATATGAATTACCCGAAAAAAGTTGTTATTGGAGATATTACTGTCCGTGATGGTTTTCAGCATGAAGAAATTTTTGTTCCTACCCCAGCCAAAGTGTGGGTGGCGGAAGAGTTGGTACTTGCAGGCTTTAAGCATCTTGAGTTGACGAATTTTGGTAACCCCAAAGGGATGCCACAATTTAAGGATGCTGATGACCTGATGAAAAACATCAGGAACAGTAAACGGCTTAAAGGTAAGTTAGATGATGTGAGTTTAACTGCCGTAACTATTCGAGAGCGAGCCATCGAGCGAGCCATTCAGGCAAAAAAAGATGGTTATGGTCCTGACCGAATTTTACTTATGGTTTCTACCAGTGAGACTCATCACAAAACAAATTCTGGATTAACACTTGCCGAATATTGGAAAATGGCAGAAGAATGGATTCCCAAAGCCCATGATGCCGGCATCAAAGTTAATGGTACGGTTTCGACCATTTGGGGATGCCCACTCGAAGGTCCGACTAAAATGGAAGATGCCATTGTGTTTGCCAAGCGTTGGCTGGATATTGGCGCCAATGATGTGGAACATGCCGATCACGACGGTTCCGCATCTCCCGACAGGGTTTTTAAATATTTTTCCATGTTGATGGATAAAATTGACAATCCTGACAAACATATTGTTCATCTTCATACTACCCGCGGTTGGGGTCTGGCCAATGTATTGGCTGCCCTGCAAGCCGGCATGACCAATTATGAAGCAACTCTCGGAGGAATCGGCGGACAACCTGCCAATTTTGTGAGTGGCGTTCCGGTGTCAGGAACAGGCGCCTATTATTATAAAGATGCTAAAGATGTTGGCCTCGTTTCTATGGAAGATATGGTGGTGATGATGGATGAAATGGGCATTGAAACCAATCTCGATATTGACAAAATTCTCGAAACCGGAAAAATGGTTGAAAGAATTCTTGGCCGCCGTTTGCGTTCTGAAACCATTAATCAAGGTAGAATTCCAAAAGAGCTTTCTGGAAGGGATTGGTAGCTGGTGAAACAGAAAAAGCAAAACCGTCGTTACTTTATTAAATCTGCCGGATTGGGATTAATGCTGGCAGTTGGGATTTTGTGGGACAAACTGCTTAAAACAGAAAATCAACTTGCAATCCAAAAGCAAGTTAGCCTTCCATTCAATCCCAACAAAACAATTAGTTTTCAAGACGATTTTATTGTTGTAAACAAGGATGGACAAACCAAAGTATTTTCATCGCATTGTACTCATTTGGGATGTAACATCAACAAAACAGAAGGCGATAAATTGATTTGTCCTTGTCACGGATCAGCCTTCAATACAGATGGTAATGCAATAAAAGGGCCGGCAGTTCGTCCTTTGGACTCGAAGTCTTTTTCTATTGACAAAGCAACAAGTCAGATTACTGTAGAAGTTTAAGTGATGATCGGAATTTTAAAACAGTCGGTAGTTTTCAGTCAACAATCCCCACTGGTTCAAGTCTTAGCGTTGGACTGCGTGTGGGCAGACTTGGACATGGGTCTTCAGTCTTCAGTCGGCAGTCTTCAATCGGCAGTCGGCAGTCAGCAGTCGGCCAGTCGGCAACCTCTTCCATACTTCCATGCTTCCATTTTTCCTTCCGTCCTTTAGCTTAAAAAATGAAAGCCATTAAAAAGATACTCGCCCAAACAACTTACGGACAACTTACCATTGCCCTGTTTTTGATTTGTGTTGTTTCGGGTGTTTTTGTGGCTATTCCTTACGATGTTTCCAATGCCTACGAATCTGTCAGCAGCATGCGAATTGCCAATCCGGCTGCATCACTTTTTAGAAACCTACATTATTGGAGTGCCCAGCTTTTTTTGATTTTCACCTTTTTGCATATGTGGGATCATTTCAAGAAGAAAGAAAAAATCAAGCTGAAAAAAAGTATTTGGCTGCGACTGAGCTTTGGTGTACTGATTATTTTCCTGGCTATGCTGACGGGCTTCCTTTTGAAGGGGGATGCAGACAGCGAACAGGCCCGACGGATTTTAGAGAGCCTGACAACAGGAATACCGTTTATTGGAAATCTGCTGGCATACTCCCTGCTGGGGAAAGAGGGTAGCTACCAATTGATTTACGTCCATCACATTGCCACATTTACCATTTTTATTGCCGTGATGATTTTTGAGCATTCGCGTAAAATCTGGCCGCGTTGGGGAGAATTTGTTGTTACATTGTTTATTCTGTTGATTCTCAGCTACTATTTTTCAGCACCATTACACGACAATGTTAATCCTGCTGTAAAAGGCCCATGGTATTTTGTTGGATTGCAGGAAGTTCTTCATTGGCTTACCGTACCGACTTTGTCGCTACTGTTTGTTTTAATGGTATTGGTCATTATTTATTTGGTTCCGTTTTTCTCAAAACAAAATGCATTTTTCCTCAAGCGATCTTTATTGGTAGTCACAATTATTTATTTGTTGTTATCTGCTGATGGTTTGTTTTTCCGTGGGGAAAACTGGCAATGGATTTGGCCGGGAGAGAAGGATTATAATTATTCAGTGCTGCAAGCTTTTAAAATGCCAAAAGTAAATTTCAGCCCGGAGTTTGCTCCTGAGCAGGTAGCAACTTCGCCACAAATTAATGGCCGAAAAGAAAGCTGCACGATTTGCCATGATAATGTTTTAGGAATGACGATTTCTCATAATCCACAGGCTATAGGTTGTTTTTCATGCCATGGGGGAAACCCTTTGGAATCGGACAAAGATGCTGCTCATGAAACTATGATTCTCATTCCCGGAAACCTTGCCGATGCTGGCAGAAGTTGCGGAACAACGGACTGCCATCCCGAAATTACAGATCGCATCAATACCGGATTAATGTCCACTTTAAGTGGGATGATCAGTGTGGATCGTTTTGTGTTTAACGAACAGGATAATCCTGATCTGCTTACAGATATTCATCATTTGGGAAATTCGCTTGCCGATGAACATTTGAAAAATTTGTGCGTGCGCTGCCATCTTGGAAATCCAAAAACTGAGTGGGGAGCTATTGACCAGAAAAGCCGTGGTGGTGGTTGCCTGGCTTGCCATTTGAATTATGCCGCAACCACTGTCAGTGCATTAATCGAACACCAAAACAACAGTAAAGACACAACCTATTTAGGATTTCACCCATCCATCAGCCTGAAAGTTACCAACGAACATTGCTTTGGTTGCCATAGCCGTTCGGGACGCATTGCCACCAATTACGAGGGCTGGCACGAAACTATTCTTTCCAAAGAAGAAATGCCAAACAACAATTCATTCCGCTTGATTGAAGATTCGCGGGTTTTTCGTTTTGTGAAAGATGATGTTCATCATGCTTTGGGAATGGATTGTATTGATTGTCACACTTCTTATGAATTAATGGGAGACGGAAATTTGTATGCCCACCAGGAAGAGCAGACTGTTATTCAATGTAGCGATTGTCATTTTAATGGTCAGCCAAATACGATTGAACAGCGAGAATTGGATGCTGAATCAGCCACTATTGCAAGCCTGCGATTTGGAAATATTACCGGGAGAAATTTCCTCGCAACGGAAGAACGTAATCATCCATTAATCAATACTTATTATCAAAATGATACTGCTTTTCTGATAACGAAGAATTCAAAACAGCTTTTTCCACTCAGCCCACCAAACGAAATTTGCACCAATGCAGAATCGCACGATAATTTGAGTTGTTCTTCCTGTCACACTTCCTGGGCACCCAGTTGTATTGGCTGCCACAACGAATACGATGTGAAAGAAGCCGGTTATAATATGCTCGCCAATAAAGAAGAAATCGGAAGCTGGGTTGAATATGTGGGCGAATACAATGCACATGCCCCAGCACTCGGTATTCGGACTGGCGCAGATTCAAAGTCGGTCATTCCGGTTGTACCAGGAATGGTGCTCACCATCGATGTTTCGAGTTTCACCAAACAAAAACACGATTCTTTAATCTTTCAAAGATTATTCGCCCCGGCTGCACCGCATACTACCTCAGCCGAAGGCCGATCTTGCAAATCCTGTCATAATAATTCTGTCGCTTTGGGTTATGGAAAAGGGAAATTGGAATTTGAAAAAGGCCAATGGACATTCGATCCGGCCTACCAAAATAACATTCACGATGGCCTTCCCGAAGATGCATGGATTGGGTTTTTGCGGGAGAGGGAAGGAAAAGTCAGCACCCGTTCTAATGTCCGGCCATTTACTGTTGAGGAACAAAAAAGCATTTTAACCGTTGGGGCTTGTTTGACTTGTCATGCGGAAGATTCAGAAATTATGCAGGAGAGTTTACTTAACTTTCAGGAAGTATTAAAAACAATGAGTAGAGAATGTGTTTTACCAGAATGGGATTAAAAATACACTGGCTTAAGATACTGTGACTTAAACCCACAAATATTGCTACAATTGGTTAGGATAAGGGTTTAAGTTACAAACTTAAACCAGTAACATTACGAATTTAAACCAGTAACATTTGTCAGTAGAACTAGCTTAAGTTTGCAACTTAAGCTTTACAATACGCTAATTATGCCGTCCAAATACAAATTCCACGACCCTGAAGGAACATATTTTATTACAATGACTGTTGTTGATTGGATCGATGTTTTTACCCGATCAATCTATAAAGACATTCTCGTCGATAGTTTAACTTATTCTATTGATAAGAAGGGATTAATTCTGCATGCTTGGGTAATGATGAGCAATCATGCCCATTTAATTATTTCTGCTAAACAAGGTTTCAGGCTTTCAGATATTCTGAGGGATTTAAAAAAGTTCACTTCCAAGAAGATTATTAAGGAAATAGAAAATAATGAATATGAAAGTAGAAAAAATTGGATGATTCCGATATTTAAAAAACATGGAATCAAAAACCCTAACAACCAAATTTTCCAATTCTGGCAACAAGACAATCATCCTGTTGAATTAAGCACAAATGAAATGATTGATCAACGACTCAATTATCTTCACAATAATCCGGTAAAAGCGCAGATTGTTGATAATGCAGAACATTATACATATAGTAGTGCCATTGATTATACGGGTGGAAATGGTTTGATCCAAATTGAGTTTTTGGATTAGAACTTGGTTTAAGTTGCAAACTTAAACCAGTGCATATCAATAATTAACCCTTTCCCCTCTCCTCAAACATCTCCAGCCATTTCTCTGCCATAATCAGTGGTTTTAACATTGACCGCATGGGGGATTTAATAATTTCTTTGGAAGTAGGCAAAAGGGAAATCATCATGGGAAGGGCGCTGAATGCTAGTCCGATCGATTGGTAAAATTGCCCAAATCCAACCTGAAAAAGATAATTACGGACTTTCTCGTTGCGCAATTCCACACTCAAGGCTGAGAATGCCACCACTACAAATAATGCCCTGATCAGCATTTCGAGACCAACAATTATTCCCTGCATACTTACCCATTCTTTGCTTTCGTTGCCCGTATCCCAAAAAAGTGCTGACAATACAACAATCAGCACCAGTTGCATCCAAAAAACCGGTTTGCGCAAGCGTCGTAACGAATAACGATAACGAGTCCCGAAGACCAAAATATAGATAATCACAAATGTCAATCCTATCCAAATATCAAAATAATTCAGCAAAAGCAGGCCTACAGGAATGGCCAAAATATGAATAAATAAAAGTGTAATCGATGTTGTTTGTCCTTCCTTGATTTCAAAAAAATCATTCTTCTGAATGGCATTTTCATCCCATTGGAAATCATTCTGATCTGCCTTTAATTTGATAGCCTTCCTGCCGATAAAATATCCCATCAGTGCAGCTACAATACCAAAAACAACATAAACACTAAGTAAAGCCAGTAGTATCTCCAGAGCTTCTGCATCCTGAATGCCAAATTGTTTAAGTGCAAAATTGATGATGTTTACATAGACTTTTATCAAATCAAAACCATACATAATCAACAAAGTCATCACCTTGTGAAATAAGGCACTCGAAAGGCTCAACGAACTGGCAAACATCAGGCTGATTAAATTGTTTCCTGCAATTAAAATTACCAGTTCTAATAAAACTGCTTCGAACATAATTCCTGTCATGGGTCCGATAATAAAGGCACTGGGCGAAACCGATTTCATGATAGCAGTAATTAATCCTGCACGAATGATGAGCCCCTTTTGTGGCCAAATCTGGTAAAATCCAATCAGTAAAATCGTCCCTGCAAAAGCCAGTGTTGTTCCGGCAAATGGCAAACGGGCATTGTGCAAAAAACTCCCGATAATAATTTCAACCGAAGCCCACAAACCACCAACAACAGCCGCTTTTAACCAAAGGTCTTTTTTTTCTTTCGATATTTTAACTTCCATTTTTAACATCGAAGCAAATCGTCGGGTGTGTTCAGATTTTTGAAAAGTTGTTCAGAAAAAGCGGGCAGCAATTCGTCAACAGCCAAACTTCCAAAATTGACCTTTTTAAAGAAATTCATCATTTTGTAATCGCCTGATTGTACAATACGATTGAGCTCAGCCAGTACATTCGTAGCATAATAAGCAGCAAGGGGTTCCAATAAAAAAGTCTGGTGAGCCGGCACAACAACCTGCCGTTTTTCGATATTATTGAGTAAAAATTCAAAAAGTGCGGTAGTCACAAAAGGGGTGTCGCAGGAAAGCACCAGGTTGTGTTGAGTTTCTGATTGTTTCAAACAAGTCAGGATTCCACCCATTGGTCCGATGCCTTTTACTTCGTCTGGCAACACTTCCAGCCCAAAGCTACTGTAGTCTTCAAAATCGTTATTGGCACTGATAAGAATGCGTCCGCAAAGCGGCTTCAATGTTTCGATGGCGTAGCTCACCAATTTTCTTCCACGGAATTGGCACAAACCTTTATCGCGACCCATGCGACTGCTTTTGCCACCTGCCAAAATAATTCCTGTAATTTCTTCTTTCTTCATTCAAATGAATTAATGGGCAAAGCTAAAAATTTCAATGGCTAAAAAGACTTTCCATTTCCTTTGTGAAACTTTATGCATCCTATGCGTTCCTTTATGGCATAGTCCTACCCATCCCCGGCAGGTTAGACACAGAGTTTCACAGAGAAGACGCAGAGGTACACTGAGAAAAAAGAATG
>Ga0164318_10002708_pt1 | contig 16542 bp, 13 predicted proteins | sample GuaBasSedimGuay9_FD_113734 | JGI IMG/M metagenome (GOLD analysis project Ga0164318, IMG submission 113734) | Subseafloor sediment microbial communities from Guaymas Basin, Gulf of California, Mexico - Guay9, Core 4571-4, 0-3 cm | ecosystem: Environmental > Aquatic > Marine > Hydrothermal vents...
ACGACTTATAAACATCTCGAGGACGGAAACCAGTTTTCCGTGGTGCACATCGAAATGTTTATCGCCTATCACCAGCTCATCACCTAATTCCTTTACGATCTTCAATCGGGTCTCTATCTCGCCGGTCCGAAGCGTAAACATGCTGCTGACCACATCTTCAATATTCTTTCCGCTTGCTTTCGCGTTGATCAGTTTAACAAGCGACACTGGCTTTCCACCAGCATTGTGCCATGCAATCTCTTTCTCTTGCTCACCCCATCCATAACCATCCAGAAAAGCCATTGTTTGTTCATAACCAAAATCATCCACCCGCAGGTACTCACGCCGCCCCGATAGCATCGCCTCGCTGTACACTTGCTCGAGAAAGAGCGAATCAGAGGTCACCACAAAGACATGTGCCAGATGCAGCTCTTTAGTGAGTCGAACAAAGAAATTAAATAATTTGTATATCAGATGCCCATCGATCTTCATATCCCCGATCACCTGCAGCTCATCGATTACCAGCACTGGTACACGTCCACTTTCGTAAAAAACCCTGAGAACGGTCTCTATGTAAACGAACACATCCTCTATCTCTTTTTCCTTAAATAACTTCAAGAATGTATCTTTTGGTATTGGAATTCCATTATAGCTTTCAGGCAGAACAGCAGCTACCGGCTTTAAGAACTCTTTTATTCGTTCATATCTTGCAACATGTTCCACATCGAAGAGAACTTTTATGAAATCATCGTAATTGCTGATGAATCTGCCTCTCAAATTTATGTAAAACACCTTATAATCTTCTGACAGATGGTCTATCAGGTGTGTAACAAGCGCAGTTTTTCCGGAGTTTATCGGTCCGTAGATGAAAGTGATCAGGGATGGTTCTGCGTCCAGAATATCTATGATCTCTTTTGTCTCCTGTTTCCGGTCATGGAATTCGATCCTTTTCATGCTTGTATCTTCGCATCCACCCGGTCATAATTCTATCGCGCCAGCAGCCAGCTGCAGGATTATGAGAGTGCCCGGGCGATGTGACCAGACCGCCGCGGATGATGTTGGCAGAACGATCCTGTTGCCGTAGCCCGATATCCCTTTGGGGACTGGTTCCGGCGATCAGATCGCTGATTCCACTTTGCGCTTTGCATCACTCTTCGATCTGCTCCACGATCACCTGCTCGATGTTGATCTTCGCATTCTTAAGGATGATCTTGATCCCGCCACCAGACCCGGGCGACATTCCAGCAACCGGCATCGGCATCCCAACCGGCATGCCCGCGGCAGGTACCACTCCTGTTACTGGCGCCGGTGCGGCAGTGGCAGAGGCGGCAGGCTTCTTTGCACCCGCTTCTTTCGCTTTCGCTTCCTCTTTTGTCTTCCACTCAGCAACAATCGGATGCTTCTTCTCGACCAAAAACGCCTTTAATGAATCGAGATCGGTTGCATCCGCCTCAGTTGCGATCGCATCCACGATGTCCTCGGGAATATCGTCAAGCACACGATCCTTTAGGTGCTTTGGCATCCAGCCGACCCGGTTCCAGCCACCATCAGCAGCGATGAACTTAGGCGACCTGAAGTAGTTGATCCCGATTCCGAGGAAACCGACGATCTGCTTGCCGCCGCCGGTCTGTCCAGCCATATTTGCAAACGTAAGCCCGTTTGGCGCAGGGTCTGCGTAATCGCGATCCACCCATGCGATGATATCGAGCTCAGGGATGTAAAAGCCGACGACCTCGAAGCAGCCACATGATGTGTGCGGATACTCAAAGAACGAGTGCAGTTTGATCTGGGAGTACTCGCCCTGTGACGACGATACCGCAACCTCATTAACGCCCGTGTATTCGCCGCCTACCTCATCTATACACTCACCCTTCTCGATTGCGAACTGCGGACCCTCGGGATCGACCTTTGCAGCGGCTCTCCCGTCAAACCAGTTGATCGCACCGCAGAGCGATACCCGGTCAGGAGTTACCACACAGACATTGGTCGGGGCAAACGACTGACAGAGCGTGCACCCATAGAACGTGTCCACATCCTCGTCATGCAGGTCGCGCGTTCGCGCGTCCCTTGCCTCATATATCGCATGGATCTCCGGAAGTCTCTTCTCGATCTCGTCAGCGTCTGTGATGTAGAGGGTTTCCATCTTCTCGATGAAGGTCATCTCGTTTTTAAAGAGCATCATGGTCGCTTTTGCGAGGGGTTCGAACGAATTAAGCCCCTTCTCGACCGCATCCTTACTGATACGAAGCCAGATGTCGTACCGCTGATTCAGATGCATGAGACCGTTTATGTAATTTTGAAAATCATGATTTCGACGTTCAACGATTGCTTCAAGGTCGGGTTCGACTGCTTCGCCCGCTATACGGTAGATCATTGCGAAAGGATGCCTCTCGCCCTCATTCATATCAGAGAGATCCGGACCGATCAGGGTGAACTTTCCGTCCTCGACCTCGTCCATGCCTTCGGCACGCACCAGTTCAAAGCCCTTGCTCTTCGGTCCTGCGAGTTCGATATACATGCCGTCCTTTCTGATCCGTTCCCCTTCGAACATGGGGGATAACTCAAATGGGAATTCGTCTGCCATTGGATGCCTCCTGAATTAGATGATGAATCGTGACAATCTACTTAAACCTTATCGCATTCATTCCATATATTCAAGTACCCTCCGGTGAAAGTATTGGATGATGTCAGCATCAGCGAGTTCAGACGATTACACGAAATGGAGTTTGATCGCATCAGGTGAGGGAGCAGGTAGGATCGCAGCCCTCTACTTTGCAAGTATGCGAAATGAGGCGATAGCAGACAGGATCTTACTCCTTAACAGCGCAAGAGCGGATTTGAAGAAGGTACTCGATGAGATCGCAGAACATCTCGGGGGTAAAGAGGCGAAGGCACTTGAAACGATCCGGCGAGAGCGCGTACAGCTTTTTGGCAGACAGAGTACTGGAACAGGCAATTTCTGGAAGGTCGGAGAGAATGAAGCGAGGATCGATTTCGATGAGATTATAAGAAGGCGAATCGAGAGTCTCGGGCTTACGAGCGGTGATGCGATGTTTGATATCATGACGCTTGGCGGAGGTACCGGCAACGGCAGCATCCCCTACATCATCGACCAGCTGAAACATGGGTCCGGGAGAACCGCTTCAGGGCACAAGCACTTCGCGCTATGTGTATGGCCCGATCTGATCGAGGCGGATCACCGGCATTTCAATGCGATCTGCGGACTGTCCCGATTGCTCAAGTATGGCGAGGATAGCCACCAGAATGCTGACATGGTGATGATTGTTGATAACACAACCCTCGGAAGAAAGATCGAACTGGATGGCCACGAATCCAATTATTACTTCGAGATCAACAAAATGATTGCGCAGGCGATCGATATGATGATGGCTCCGGGTAGGAAGAATACGAACCGGGTGATCGATGTAAATGACTACATCGTCTTCCCGTCGCACATCGGCGTCTACCATACCACACCGTGCATGTCGCTTGGCAACGATGTGGATATGATCAGCATCGAATCTGCGCTTGATGATGCGATCGAGAACGCGTTCTTCCCGATGGACCCCTCCACCGCAACCGTGGTCTGGTTGATCGTGCGCGTGCCGAAACGCTACTTTAATATCGGACAGTTCGAGCAGCGGACACTCGACCACAAGTTCAAGGGATGGGTGGAAGATAACATCATCGGAAAATTGCGTTATTCGACGGTAACGTTTGTCGAAGAGGATATAGATACATTTGATGTGCTTTTGTTGCTCGGCGGATTCAAACTCGAAAAATTAGTTCCGGAATCCTTCGAAAAATATCTGATGTTCAAGGAATTGCTGGAATTAAACGCAAAGAACGGCGAGATCTCGCTTGCGCAGTTCGGCGATGACGTGACCCTCTCGACAGATGAATTAAACCGCATCGAGCAGAACCTGCGGGATTACATGGCGCACATCGATGACGTGGTGAAACGGCTGAGCAAGTGAGGTTCGATTTCATCCACACGCATATGAATGCCAAAGAGTCGATTGGATAGTTTAGGATACAAAAGACGTAAGCAAACCCATATAGCGTTTAACGATTGCGTAGTTCAAGGCAAAAGATACGCAAATCCGATATATCGGGGCAGGGAGATGAATGACCTCGAAACCGTTAAACGGACCGTAGATATACTCGATCGTTTTGGCGCGCGGTATTCCCATGAGTCGGTGGGTAAAACAGACAACTAATTGAAAAGGATGATTTAAATGATACTATAGAACAGTTATTTTAATAATAAAAATTAGAAGAAGTTAAATTTAGGAGGGTGGCAGGTGGAATACAGCGTTTAACTCGAACAAACCGAGGAAGGTTGTGCGGTCTGGTGTCCGGGGTTGCCTGGGTGCTGGTCTCATGACACGACCAAAAACGAAGCGCTTGAGAACATAAAGGACGCGATAATAGCATATATGGCAACGGTTGAAGACCTTATGGTTGGCAAGACGGTCCCTTGCCAATTTTAGATCCTATAGAACCTCTTATAAGTCTCTATCGCACGCATCCCCTGTTCAGGATACTGGCTCAGCATAAAATCCACAAACCGCGCCGCGCTCACACAGTCCTTCGTGAAATCGAGTAACTCCTTTGCCAGCTTCCGCGATTTCCCCCCTTCTGCCGGAATCTCAAACGACACACAGAAATCGCGCACAGAAAAGCATCTCCTCCTGAGAATCGGCGAGATCGAACCTACGAGAACCCGGTCTTCGAGTTCGACATAAGCAGGGACGCCTTTCTTATCTATCCGCCTGGAATCGGTCAACCCATAAAAATCGCGATACGAATGCAGTTCAAGGTAGATCGCGGGTTTTATCTCTTCGATCGCAGCAACGAGATCCCTGCCGTAACCCTCGTAGTACCGGGCATCAAGTGTGCTCACATAAGCGCGATCCGTGAGTTTCGGTATGATCACAAGCGTCCCGGTTGTAGGAGCGTCCAGTGATTCAAGCAGCTCAGATGTATGCATCCATTCATCGCCGTGCAACCCCCCGACGAACAATCGCTTCGGATCACCGCTGCCGAGTGTGAGCCTCTTTGCTACTGCCATTACGTCCTCTTTACGAGATTTGCATATATATGTGCCTGTCTTGTCGGTTCAGGGAGCTTGTACCAGCGCGAGAGGTGTCTTTATTTCGATGCCAGCCATCTATCAACCACTATGTGGTCTCCTGATCTGATCTTGGTTTGGGAATTATGAAGGTCTCTGTGTGCGGGGCTTTTTGGGCGGAATCCACTCAAAGCCGCGTATCAAAAAGCTTATGAAGCGCTAAGTGTATCAGGATCACTATGTGGTGTAAATATTCGGTAATCATTATTCTGATCGTTTCGATGATCATCGGTGGCTGCGTCGATCAAGGATCCAATGAATCACAGGAGCCGCAGGAACCCATTCAACCGAAAAAACCGGTTCTGAAGACTGAACCAATCGATCTATCCAGCACTACAGCAGAAAAGATGGATTTTGCTAATCATTACTCATTAAATCCACTGGAAATCTCTCTGAACGCTCCGCAGTACGATCTGCCCCTGCAGACAAATCAAATCTCAAACTATGAGCCGTTCTCCAGAGAAATCCAGCTCAGCGACGATGCCTTAAGTCTACTGGAAAAAAACGGCTTCGTTGTCATAGACAATCCTTTCGACCGGACGGAAGAGGACATCGTCCAGCCGTACAAGATGCTTGCTGATGATGAGATACCGATCTTCGTCACCACTGACTCGCTGCTGCACCTCTACCATATTCAGTTCGATGAGACGCTGCGGCAGATCGAGGAAAGGGAATTTTACGACCTAGTCTGGGAGATCAGCGAGCAACTGCTGAACAGTTCGATGGAATCATACAAAAATTCCGACGGGGATCTGAAAGAAGCAGCAAGAAGAGATGTTGCTTACTTTTCGGTCGGTCTGAGTCTGCTAAAGCCAAAGCCAGATCAGGTCTGTCAGAGTGAGAATGAATGGGACTGCACCGATGCTTATTTCAAAAAAGAAGATCTGACGCGTTACAGTTTTGAGGTCCAATCTTATGTCAGGGACGATGTCGAAGCCGAATTAAAGTTGATAGAAGCACATTCCGGATTTGCAGGTTCGCCTATATTCATTTACAAGGAAGATTACTCCCAGTACGTCCCGAGAGGGCACTATACCAGATCAGAAAAATTAAAGAACTATTTCAGAGCGTTTATGTGGTACGGCAGGACGAGCATGCTCCTCAAGGGCTCGGATGCGATACCGCCGGGAACGGCCGACCCATACGATCCCGTGGGTCTCATCTCACAATACGATGCACGAATCCAGACGACGGGCGCCTGCCTGATAGCATCCGAATTCGCTGCTGATGGAGAACTGATGGGCAAGTGGGACAGGATATATTCGGTAACGGCTTTTTATGTGGGGCTCTCTGATGATCTGGGTCCTTATGAATACATCGATGCATTAAACTCGGTTTTCGGAGGTTCATTCGATCCGGATAACCTGAATGATGAGACGATTGGGGAGTTGAAAGTAAAACTTACAGAGTATGGATCGCCAAAGATATACGGCGGGACCGGAAATTGTGTGGCATTCACCTCGGAAGAGGCAAACCAGTGCCTGAACAACACCGCAGGATTCCGGTTGATGGGGCAGCGGTTCATTCCTGATTCGTATATGTTCACAAACCTCGTCGGCGTATATACGGGCCTCTACGAGGGGGATGGAAAAAAGCCGTTTACATTTATCATCGATGGTGCTGGAAGGCCGGTCAGGGGATTTCCACGCGGTCTCGATGTCATGGCGCTCCTTGGATCGGATCGGTCGAAGGAGTTGCTGGATGAACTGAACGATTCCAATTACAAGTATTATGACCGCCAGTATAAGGAGCTGGAGGCTGAATTCGACTCCTTTGATACGGCGGAGTGGAACAAAAACCTCTACTGGTCGTGGCTATTCGCGCTAAAACCCCTTCTCTATGATCACGGCGCGGGCTATCCGACGTTCATGCAGACCGATGCATGGCAGGACAAGGAACTGACCACGGCTATGGCATCATGGGCAGAACTCAGGCACGACACGATCCTCTATGCCAAACAGAGTTACACCATGGTGGCTATGTGTGCCCCACCCATGGGAGAAGAGAAACCAGCTGTCGGATACGTTGAGCCGGTTCCCGAGTTCTACAACCGGTTGCTTGCGCTAACAAGGATGACGAACAGTGGTCTTGCCGAGATGGACGTTCTGGACAGTTCATCAAAGCGCAGACTGGAAAACCTCGAGAGTATACTTACGAGACTTGTCAATATCTCGTCAAAGGAACTTGAGAACGAGGAACTCTCAAAGGACGATTACGATTTCATAAAGAATTTCGGTGATAATCTTGATGGCGTCATCGCTGATGTCGAGGATAAGGCGAAGAAGACGACGATCGTCGCTGATGTGCATACCGATGGTAATACAGAGCAGGTTCTCGAAGAAGGTGTGGGCTACGTCGATCTGATCGTTGTTGCATACAAACTCCCTGACGGAAGAATCCTTGTGGGAGCTGGTCCGGTCATGAGTTACTATGAGTTTAAGCAGCCGATGGATGACAGGCTCACAGACGAGGCATGGAGGGAGCTTCTGGATTCAAATCCGCCAGATAGGCCGGAATGGGCGTCGAATGTGCTTCGTTCCCGGTAGCGGTAACTACCAGAGAGAATCCAAGTGTTTCAGGAAAATAGTAAAAATCACCAAAGGAAAACGAAGTTTTTGGATGCAAATTACCAATTGGAACCATCCAATGCTTAGCCAGAGCTACAACTGCACTTTCTTGCCCCCACTGCTCGGCTAAGCTGATAACCCTTTGCGACGCGGCAGGGCTCAGCCCGCAAACTCCACGAACTCACGCAGCTTGCCAAGCGCAGCACCGCTGTCGATAACCTCTTCCGCCTTCCGAACCCCCGATTCAAGATCACGTACCATCCCGGAAACATAGATCGCAGCACCGGAGTTGAGTATCACGACATCTCGCTTCGGTCCTTCCTGCCCCTCAAATATCGATACGATGTCGGAAGCATTCTCTTCAGGAGTTCCGCCTGCAATGTCCCTGATCGCAGCTCTCGCAATCCCGAAATCCTCTGGCTTAACAGTGTAAGTCGAGACCGCTCCGCCTTCGAGCGATGCTATCGTTGTCTCGCTGATATTCGAGATCTCATCCATGCCATCGCCATGCACGACCATGGCACGCTCGCTTCCAAGGAGAGCAAGCACCTCTGCAATTGTCTCGCAGAGCGCGGGATCAAAGACGCCGATCACCTGCGCAGATGCGTCTGCCGGGTTGGTGAGTGGTCCGAGGATGTTAAAGACGGTGCGCACGCCAAGCTCCCGTCTGGGACCTGCGACACGCTTCATCGCCGGATGGAAGACCGGTGCCAGAAGAAAGCCGATCCCGACCTTCTCGATGCATTCTTTCACCTGTTCCGGCGGGAGATCGATTCTTATGCCGAGAGCTTTCAGCACATCCGCGCTTCCGGACTGTGATGTGATCGCGTAGTTTCCGTGCTTTGCGACAGGAATTCCTGCGGCGGCTGTGAGGATTGCAGCGGCTGTGCTCACGTTTATCGTGTTGTGAACATCGCCGCCCGTGCCGCAGGTATCAATAAGCGTCCCTGCCACATCCGGCGCGATGGTGCGTGCAGCGGCGCGCATGCCGCGTGCAAATCCAGCGATCTCGTCGATCGACTCTCCTTTCATCTTAATCCCGATCAGGAACGCGCCGATCTGAGCATCGGTCGCATCCGTAAAGATGCTTGCAATGGCGCGCTCCGCCTCTTCTATGCCGAGGTCTCTTCCTTCGCATACGATCTGTATGTATTCATTCATCATTGCACCACCTCTGTCAAGGCTGCCGCGCGTGTAAGCGTTGTGCAGCCCTCCCGCTGCCAAGGGAGGTTTTGTGTAGGATGCGCTGTAGTCTATTATGTAGGTATCGCAGAAAACCAGTGCTGCCACAATGCATAATAATAGATAATCAAACCAGTGATACCATGAACCGATCAATCCCGCGCACCATTTTCGCAACACTCGCAATACTTTTGATCATCCCGATCTGCGCAGGAAATGTGCATGAAACTACCATCTACTACCTCAATGACAGCGTCGAGACCGGAGATACTCTTGAGCTGGAGCAGGGGTATCAGCTAACGATCGAGGATATCAGGAAGAATGATGCGGAGATCAGCATATTTAATGGCAGCGAAGCGATCCTGAATACCAGCATATCAGGAGATTACACGTTTGATAAGGAGATCGCTGGCATCAATTACGATATTATACGGATATCAATGAACTTGAACGGAGGTGATCCGGCTCCAATGGTGCTTGAACAGTACCGCGATCCTGACAAGCCGTTTGATTACCCGCTGATCGGTGAAGTATCCATAAACATCAAAAAAGGCGAGCGAGAACCTTTGAAAGCAGGATATGAACTCGAAGCAACCTCTATCATCGATAACAATGTTGTTCTTACGCTGTATAAAGGCGATGACATAGTCAAACAGGAGAAACTGAGCGGAAGCGACAAACGGTTCATTCATACAACGAAGGTCGACGGGCAACGCCACACCATCCTGATCGCAAACCTGGATCGGATATCTAACAACGATTCGGTGCAGTTAAGCGAATTATCGCAGTTCAAAGATCCGGAATCCGCAGACGAGGGTGACGATGATGATGATGACGATGGTAAATGGAACACCGAACTTGTAGAGTCGCCATATTTTCGGTATCTGCTGAGCATCTTTGTATTTGCCTGCGTCTTTGTGATGGTCCTCGGTATCGCAAGGCGGGTGCACAAGTGAGCGGTGACATGGTGTTGATGGGCGACGTGATACGTGAGTAGGAGGGGAATCTTATGGAATATCTGATCCGGAAGGCTGTGGTGCAGGATGTCCCGCATATGCAGGGACTGATCAACGGATATGCCAGTGACGGGGTGATGCTCCCGAGATCGCTTTCCGAATTATACGACAATATCCGGGATTTCACGGTGTGTGTGGGCAGCGACCAACTGCTCGGATGCTCTGCCCTCCATGTATGCTGGATCGGTCTCGCAGAGATCGCATCCTTTGCTGTGAGGCAGGATGCGCACCATCAGGGGATCGGGGCGCAACTGCTACATGCATCGATGGATGAGGCAGCGGGGCTTGGGCTCGACACGATCTTCACACTTACCCGCGTGCCTGACTACTTCCGGAGGCACGGGTTTGTTGAGGTGGATAAAGGGACGCTTCCGCACAAGGTATGGAGCGGCTGCATAAAATGCCCGAAGTTTCCTGATTGCGATGAGATTGCAATGACGAAGCGGCTGTAGGTGCGGCGGGATGTGGGTGGGTTGGCCCGCGCCGATCATGCATCTTATTTATATCGATACAGGTCAACAAGTATCTGCATGGAAGAACCATCTCAAACCGATCTCTCCGAGATGTACCACAACACCGAAAGTATCATAAACTCGATAGTGGGTGAGGTTGGCAAGGTCATCGTCGGTCAGAAGGACGCTCTGGAACATCTGATTATATCGATGCTCTCAAACGGGCATGCGCTTATCGAGAGTTATCCGGGTCTTGGAAAGACACTCATGATCAACACCATGTCAAGGGCGATGGATCTCTCATTTAACCGGATCCAGTGCACGCCGGACCTGATGCCGTCTGATATCACAGGTACCATGATCGTGGAGGAACATGCAGGAGAGAAGCGGTTCCGATTCGAACGTGGTCCGGTCTTCTCAAACATCGTGCTTGCAGACGAGATCAACCGTGCATCCCCAAAGACCCAGAGCGCGTTTCTCGAGTCGATGCAGGAGAAGCAGATCACCGCTGGAAACGAGACATACAAACTGGATGCTCCTTTCTTTATTCTTGCAACCCAGAACCCAATCGAGATGGAAGGGACATTCCCGCTGCCAGAAGCCCAGCTCGACAGATTTCTGATGAAGATACTGATGGATTATCCGTCTTTGGAGGAGGAGCGCATCATCGTGGATCGGTACACATCCACATCCGAACCGAGTGTGAACCGTGTCATTGGTGGGGCCGAGCTCATTACTCTTCAGCACCTGACCAGGGAGGTTCCGATCTCTGAAGAATTAACGGCACATGCGATCAACATCGTGACCGCAACCAGGAATTGGGAGAACCTCGAATACGGCGCATCCCCGCGTGCATCGATCGCGCTCACACTGACTGCGAAGGCGAGAGCGCTGATTAATGGGCGCAACTACGTATCCAAAGAGGACATCCATGCGATGGCATGTCCGGTCCTGCGGCACAGGGTCATTCTGTCATTTGAGGCAGAGCGGACCGGAATTACCCAGGACAAGGTGATCCACGAGATCACAAAGAGCGCTAAATAGACTGGTAATGCGGGTTACAACCACTTTGGGTTACCTGAGTTACCGCACCAATGCCAACATTAGCGATTTTGCTCAAGCGTCACAAACCTGTAAACGCCACACCAACCAATCCCAAAAGAATATGTAGCATCGTAACAACATGGGGTCTATGCTTCCAATACTCACGAAGTCGCTTAAAGACGCACCGATCACGCTTCGTGGTGACTATTACTACTTCATTCACCCGATAACGGATGGCGTACCCGAACTTACGCCTGCACTCCTATCAGAGGTTGCGGATCGCATCATCGAACTAGCGGATGCCAGTGTGGACAAGATCGTGACGATCGAGGCGATGGGAATCCCGGTCGGGACAGTGCTTTCCATGAAGACCGGCATCCCGCTTGTGGTCATCCGGAAAAGGCAGTACAACCTTCCAAATGAGATTGCTGTGCATCAGCGCACAGGATACTCGAAGGGCGAACTGTACTTAAATGGGATTAATAAGGGGGACCGTGTGCTGGTCGTGGACGATGTGATCAGTACAGGAGGTACAATGAAAGCGGTCAGCCTTGCGCTTGAACTTGCTGGCGCCGAGGTATCGGATATCGTCGTGGTCATCGAGCGCGGCGAAGGCGCAGAGGTACTGCGTGCAGCGGGACGTGATGTGAAGACGCTGGTCACGGTGGAGGTGGGCGCTGAGGGCGTCACAATCAAATCGGCTCAGTGATGGCTGATACGGTTCTCGTCTCGGATCTCGTCACTTATTTGCGATGTCCGCGCCTTGTATACTTTGCAAACCTGTTAAACAACCGCGAACCGGTGGAGCGGGATGTGGATGCGAGATACTTAGCCCACCTCATCTCGAAGGAGCTTGCGCTCACGTATCACCGCGCCGCTGCAAGTACAAGTGAAGATGTAGCAGAAGTGCTGCAGACCGAGCTTGACCGCATCGTAAACGAACTTCCGATAATTTATCGTGCCGAACTTGCAGGTGTGGATCACTCCGTGATCAGGGACGCAGCAGAGAGCATCGATATCGGCGCAATCGGACTACAGATCACAGATGTCATCAGGAAGACCGGTAGGGACGAACTTCTTGCAAGGATAACTCCGTATGCGGTCGAGTACGCAATCTATTCGGACGCTCTCGGGCTTGCCGGATCTCCTGACAAACTGGTGCGGGTGGGTGACTGTGTGCTGCCATATATGATCAGGACAGGCAATACGCCTGAAAACGGGGTATGGAAACCCGACCGGCTACAGATTACAGCTTATGCGATGCTTGTGGAAGAGCGGTTCGGACAGGTTGTGGAGTATGGTTTTGTGGAGTATGCACGGTTCTTCGAGATGCGGAAGGTGGTTATCAGATCCGGCGACCGGCGCAGGGTTCTTGAGTTGCGAAACCGTGTTCGGATGATCAAAGGCGGCAGGATGCCTGACCGCGCGCAAGGTGCGCCGTGCGAGCTCTGTGTATTCGAGGATGATTGCGTCGCGAAGCGGTCGCTTGCATCGAAGTTCTGGTAGCGTTTCCAAGCCCTGTGATTTGTATCAAATATTTAAAATATATTGGTAACCGAAAAGCATATATGCAAGCGATCTCACCAAAATAGAATTGGTAATTACTCCTGGAGGCAATTGCAATGAATGCATTAATACTTGCGATTATATCATTCGGTGGGTTTCTTCTAGCATACAGGTTCTATGCGACCTTTCTTGCCGAAAAGATATTTGCGTTAGATCCGGGTTCGAGAACACCCGCTCATGAATTTGAGGATGGTGTCGATCACGTGCCGACCCTGAAATCCATCCTCTTTGGACATCACTTCGCGTCGATTGCCGGTGCAGCACCGATTGTTGGTCCTGCTATCGGCGTGATCTGGGGCTGGCTTCCCGCGTTTCTCTGGGTTGTGTTCGGGACGATATTCTTAGGCGCGGTCCATGACTTCGGCTCGCTGGTAGTCTCTCTGAGACATCAAGGGAAGTCCATCGGTGAACTTACCGAGGACATCATAGGGACTCGTGCAAGGAACCTATTTTTATTGATCATGTTCTTCCTGCTCCTGGTTGTGATTGCGGTCTTTGCCCTCGTGATTGCTCTGATGCTTAACTGGTACCCGCAGACAGTCTTCCCGATAGCCTGCGAGATGATCATCGCGGTTGTTGTCGGATACATGGTCTACCGGATGAAGACCGGCGTCTTGATACCGACTGTCATTGCGGTGATAGTTATGTATGCTACGATATACATGGGCACATATATGTTGGATCCAATTGTACTTGGAGAGACATTTCTCGGTTCAGGGTTGACCACATGGATATACATCATACTGCTCTACTCGTTCATCGCATCGGTGCTCCCGGTCTGGCTGCTCTTGCAGCCGAGAGATCACATCAACGCGCATGAACTATTCATCGGCATGGGGCTCATGTATCTCGGGCTCCTGATAATTCGACCAGAGGTGGTCGCACCTGCGGTTCAACTACACCCGGAAGGTGCTCCGTCGATCTACCCTTTCCTCTTTGTGACGATCGCATGTGGCGCGATATCAGGATTCCATAGTCTCGTGTCATCAGGAACCACTGTCAAGCAACTGGACAACGAGGCTCACGCAAAAATGATCGGTTATGGCGGCATGCTCGCAGAAGGCGCCTTAGCCACTATCGCCATCATTGCATGCACAGCAGGATTTGCTACCGTATCGCTCTGGAACGAGCATTATACCAGTTGGGGCGCGGCAGCAGGACTTCTGCCTAAACTCACTGCCTTTGTGGATGGCGCGGGGAGCTTTGTTGAAGCATGTGGAATACCGTCCGAATTCGCTATTGCGATCATTGGCGTCGTCGTTGTCAGTTTTGCGATGACCACCATCGACACCGCAACAAGATTGCAGCGATACGTGATCGGAGAGATCGGCAGCAACTACAACGTAAACATCATCAGGAATCGATACATCGGGGGTGCGATCGCTGTACTCACCGCACTTGCACTTGCACTTGCAAAGGATGCGGGCAAAGGCGGAATGATTCTCTGGCCTGTCTTCGGAACGACCAACCAACTGCTCGCAGCACTTGCTCTGCTCGTGATCACCATGTACCTCATGCAGACAAAGAAGCCAATTATATATACGCTGATCCCGATGATCTTCATGATGATTACCGCAATGGCTGCCATGGTGTTAAATATCCGGACATATTACAACGCAGGAAACTGGATGCTGACCGGAATAGGCATCGTGATCTTCGTGCTTGCGTTGTGGCTTCTCTTTGAGGCATGGGATGCGTACCGGAATAGGGCGGTTCATCGATGACATGCTTCAGATGGACGGATGCGTGTGACATAAAGAGTGTGCAACATATTTAAAGCAGAGACCAATAGATAATCACTGATGAAGGCGGTTATTCTTGCTGCGGGTGAAGGGGTGCGGTGCAGACCACTGACACTTACGAGATCGAAGGTGATGCTTCCGGTCGCAAACAAGCCAACGGTTGAGTATGTGGTGCAGGCGATACACGACAGCGGTATCAAGGACATTATAATGGTTGTTGGGTATGCAAAAGAGCGCATCATGAATTATTTCGGTAATGGGAAGGATTTTGATGTTGATATCGAATATGCAGAGCAGAAACAGCAACTCGGTACGGCACATACGATAAAACAGGTAAAGGATCTCGTGGAGGGGGAATTTCTTGTACTCAATGGAGACAATCTCGTGAGCGAAGAGACGATTACGGATCTCACAGAGAAACACACGGGGGGCGTATCGGTTCTGACGGCAGCAAGAGCGGATGCCACCGGATATGCGCTTGTCGAGGAGAGGGACGGGAAGGTTCTACAGATCACCGAGGGTCTGACACTGAAGGGTGTCTGCAATGTCAATACAGGCATCTATATATTTGGGCAGGATATCTTTGACGCGATCGAGGAGACGCTTGGGTCGGATCTCGGTGAATTCGGGATCACCGATTCGATACAGCGGATGGTCGATTCCGGATACGGAGTACATGCGTACAGAACAGACCACACGTGGATGGATGTGATACATTCGTGGAACCTGCTCAGTGTGAATGCAAAGGTTCTTGAGGATATTTCCGAATCGGTACACGAAACCGCGGAAGTGGATGGTAAGATTAAGGGTAGAGTGGTTGTTGGCAGCGATTCGATCATCGGAGCAGGATCCCATATCAAAGGTCCCGTGATCATCGGAAGGGACTGCGAGATCTGCCCGAATGTGGTCATCGCACCGTCGACAGCCATCGGAGATAATGTCACAATCGAACCGTTCACGTACATCAGAAACAGCGTAATCCTTGATAATACGTACATCGGCTCGGGGAGTACCATAAAAAACTCTATCATAGGCGAGAACAATATCATCGAGAGCCATTTCATCACAGAGGGCGGAAAGAACCTTGGGATAAATCTGGAAGGGATGTTACACCGTGCAGACGAACTTGGCACCGTGCTCGGCGATGGTAACAGGATCGGATGCAACGTCTCGACTGCGGCTGGCACGCTCGTTGGACCAGAGTGCAGGATCGAAACCGGGGCAGTCATCAGGAAGCAGATACCATCCCATGCGCTGGTGATGTGATATGTGCGGCATCGTCGGTTATATCGGCACATCCGAAGCCATGCCAGTTCTCTTTGATCTCTTGAAGAAGCTGGAGTACCGCGGATACGACTCTGCAGGAATTGCCATCCTGAACAATGGAAATGATGAGATCCGGACATCCAAGACTGAAGGAAGTGTCGATGACCTGATATCGATCACGCCCGATCTTGGAGGGCACATCGGAATCGGGCATACGCGGTGGGCAACGCATGGAAAACCATCGACCATGAATGCGCATCCACACTCTGATAGTACAGGCAGGATCGCTTTTGTCCACAATGGGATTATCGAGAACTATATAGAGATCAAAGATACATTGATTAAATTGGGTCACGAATTCAAATCAGAGACCGACACAGAAGTACTTCCGCACCTGATCGAGGAATATTATGACGGTGATCTCGAATCAGCAGTGCGAAGCTCACTATCGATGGTTCGCGGGTCGTATGCGCTCGCGGTGATAAGTGTTGACAATCCGGGCAAGATCGTTGTCGCACGGAAGGGTAGCCCCCTCGTCATTGGGCTTGGGGGTGACGATTTTTTTGTGGCGTCCGATGTATCAGGGATCCTTAA
>Ga0164318_10002709_pt1 | contig 16538 bp, 12 predicted proteins | sample GuaBasSedimGuay9_FD_113734 | JGI IMG/M metagenome (GOLD analysis project Ga0164318, IMG submission 113734) | Subseafloor sediment microbial communities from Guaymas Basin, Gulf of California, Mexico - Guay9, Core 4571-4, 0-3 cm | ecosystem: Environmental > Aquatic > Marine > Hydrothermal vents...
ATCCCGTATCAAGTACGGGATAAACTCCACAATCCTGTAATTAAACTCTTCGCGCGTAGCTACGAGATTGCTTCGGCATTCCGTTCCGCTATCGCTCCACTCCATTTCTCGCAATGACAGTGAGATTCTGAGTTTCGTTATTTAAGATAATTGCTACAAATCATAATAATTAGAACTTCCTCACTTTCCCGCTCCGTCGCAAGAGGCAAGAGTGAGGAAAAATAATTGCTACAAATTACATAATTACATTACTATATCAAACCGTCAAGTCCTTTCAGGTATGAATTTAGAAACATTGGGATTACAATTATCAGTCCGAGCAATGGTAAAACAAACATCAGAACTGTTAAAATTGCCGTGTAGAACAAATATTTTCTTGTTTTCTCCGCCGCCTTATAGGTCAGCTCTGATATTTTTTGATTCTCTTTTAAAATCTCTAAGATCTGTTCTTCATTCGTCATAGATTTATTTAGTAGTTTATTAACTTAAATTTACCACAATTGTAAGTTTACAGCAACCAATGCTAAACAATAACAAGTAAGTTTTTTTAGAACTTCCTTACTTTTTGTCATTCTTGCAGAGAGAAATCCACCGCTACGATTTATTTTTATATTTTACAATAAGTCCTGTGATGAATGATAAATGGTAAAATAAAGTTATAATAGTGGATTCCAGACAAATTTTGGAGTTTATGCTGATGAAGATCAGTGCTATCGCTACGAAATTTTCTGGAATGACAGATTAGAATAAAAAGTCCTATATTCTAAAAAATTTGCAAGTAGAGCAATCGCTTGTTTTAATGAGAAGGGATTGTTCTTTGAAAAATAAAAAAGAGTAGTTTTTTGAGAGACAGAACTGGCAGAAATGATAGAAAATAAAAATAAGGAGATAAGAAAAATGGTTTCTTTATTTCGTGGCTTGAATTTCCACGACAAATATGATATTATAAAGATAATAAAATAATAAAATAAGATAACGAATATGGAAAAGAAAAGCAATAAAAAACTGCAAAAAATAAAAGAAAAATTAATCGTGCACAAAGAATATATTGCGTCCCAATTGAAGAGATTTGCCAAAAAAAGCAAAAAAGTCAAAGGTGACTATGAGACTAAATTTCCGCATCTGGGAGATCATCAGGACGAAAACGCGATTGAAGTGTCAGATTATGAAAACAGTCTTTCCGTTGAACATAATCTGGAAAAAGAGCTAAAAAATATAGGGAGCGCTCTTAAAAAAACATCCGAGGGGACTTACGGAGTTTGTTCAAAATGCGGAGAACCGATAAATCCAAAACGGTTGAAAGCTATGCCCGAAGCAACATTATGCATAAAATGCAGTAAGAAAGAACATAAGTGATGTAGCGTTTTAGTTTTGATTTACCAAACTTTAGCGCTTTTGCAATATGTTTATTATAATTCGTAATGACTTGATAGTAATCGGTTGTAATTTATGGCAACTGGTTATTTTGTAAGTACAATTAATTACTATTAGTTACAATTAGTTGCCATAAATTATTATCACAAAAAAGTGCTAAAGTTTAAATCTTATACAAATGACAAACAAAGTTTAAACAAATCTATATTGTTATCTTTGTTTGTTTTGTTTTTGGATCAGATAATTAAATTTTTAGTGGTAAGCGAAATAATTGATATGGAATTTAGCAAAAACAGCGGGATATTATTCGGAGTTCAGCCAGATGCCAATTTTGTTTTTGTATTTTTTGCTATTTTTTTATTTATTGCAATACTTAGTTTTAAAAAAAAATTTAAAAGCGATATTTTTTTACTCTTGTTTCGCCGGAGTTTCTCAGCAGAGGACTCCGAAGAATTGAGCGCTTTCTCCTCGCAGTTCTCTGCTGAGAAACTGCGACGAGGTAAGATTACAATTATGGCGTTTTGCTTGATATTCGGGGGAATTATAAGTAATCTGTCTGATAGAGTTTTATACGGACACATTATTGATTATATTAACTTATTTAATTTATTTTCTTTTAACATTGCTGATTTGGCAATTTGCTTCGGAGCGTTGATATTAGGATGGAGAATTTTGGGGAAATAGCGGCAATCTGAATGTTGCTAATTTAGTTCAAAGGATGCGCAATTTTATATCGTCCTGAAATAAATAAATTTTGTTGCATTTGTTTTTCGGACATATAATTTATGGGTCATACGCAATTTAGTTGTTTTGTTATGTTAAGAAGTTTTTAGATGCTAGCTTTCCCCTTTGTAAAAGGGGGATTGAGGGGGATTTCTGCATTGAGTTTGAGAAGCAAAACAAATCAATGTTTTTAAAAAAGTTATATTTACTACAAGACAAATGAAGAATATTGTTTTGACGATTTGATTATAGTCAGATAAGGAAATCCCCCCAGCCCCCTTTTACAAAGGGGGAGCTCACATATCCCAATTTATTAAATACAACTAAATTGTGTATGAACCTAATTTACGCGAGATTTTAGTTTACAGATTTTAGTTCAGTTCACTGTAAATTTTTTGACAAATTTTTATAATGCAATAGACTCACTGCATTACAAAATATTGTTAGTTAGTTCCCGCCCCGCCACAATCTCTCAGCAGAGAACTGCGGCAAATGCAGATTCCTCGCGCTTGTTTTACAATTATATTAAATCAACATCATAGATCCCTTTTCCAAAAATATAATTATACCGTTGATTCAGATTTCTGAGCCAACGGTAACGAATTATCGTTTTGTAGCCAAACCTCTTTTGATCATAGCATCAACATCATTGTTTGCATTAAAATATCTAATAGTAATATTGGGATGTTCATTTTTGAAAACACGGAATATTTCATCTACAAATGATTGTCCTACTAACATTACATTTTCAAAATTTAGAATTATTGTTTTAAATTTTTCCAATCCCATTAGTAAGCGTTTTGCTTGTGACCTTGATACATGAGGATCATTTGGATCAGCGCTTAAAGCGACAGAAATAATAGTTTTCTCAAATCCAATATTTTGATCTGTATATTTATCCATTATCTCTTTTGGTGTTTTTGTTGAATCAAGAGATAAAATCATTTTAATTAATGTTCCTTGTCCGAAATTTTCATTTTTTTCAGGCGAAAGAAGCCAGTTTTCATTTTCAAAATCATAATACATATCGTTTGAAAATATGGAAAAATGATCGAAAATTCTAGATGTAAAAAATATTCCCTCCCCTGTGTGTTTAGAAGGATCAGTAGTAAACTTACCTTTGGAAAGATGCAATATGGATTCCTGAGTAGAATCTAATTTTAGAGCATCTTTAATTTTTTGAAATATTCCAATGCCATTGTCCATAATAATAATTTCTATACTTTTATCATTATTTTCAATTTTGGTATAAATAATTGTTCCTTTTGAATGATCAATGGCATTATTATAAATTTCCGTAAAGCCATAAGCGATAATTTGTTTAATGTTATCAGAATAACTTAAAACCATCGGCTTTACATATTTAGACCACACTTGATCTTCAGCCAGATCTGGTTTTATTTTGCAACTGAATTCAATATTTTTTCCGCCAATAACAAAATAACGCGTTGACCTAGTACGACCTATTTTTATTATCTTCTTATTTTTTATTTCTTTCGCAATATACCAATATGCTCTTTGTCGAGAAAAACCAAATTGTTTGGAGAGCAGAGATACTATATCAGTAGAATGATTTGGTAATTGGCTAAAAATAAAATCTTTAATTTTAGCGCTTTTATTATTCATATTATTTATTGTAAACCCTTTTACATCATATTGTCAACCCCTCTATTTTATATTGTAAACAGTTGGCACATTTATTTGACCAAACCCCACCGATAAACTATCATTTAATTATACCTCTGTTTTCATTATACTACAAAGATTTAAATCTATAAAGCACTTATGCCAAATAAAACGATCAAAATAACCCCCGCTCAATCCAACCAAAGAATAGACAAGTTTCTGGCTGGTTTTTATCCTAAAAGATCGCGGGCGAGTTGGCAGAAGAGGATTAAAAATAAAGAGGTTTTGGTGAATAATAAAGGAGTGAAAGCGGATTATGTTTTGAAAAAGGAGGATAAAGTGGAGATATTAAAAATTATTTCGGAAATCCCTCTAGCCCCCTTTTCCAAAGGGGGAAAAGTTGAAATCCCGGAGATAGAAATCATTTATGAGGACGACGATGTAATTGTTTTAAACAAACCAGCAGGGGTTTTGTCGCAGAATGCGGAATCAAGCAAAAGTCCGTCTATTTCTGATTTTCTGGTTAAACATTTCCCGGAAATAAAAAATGTCGGGGAAGATGAGATGAGATTTGGCGTTGTGCATCGTTTGGATAAAGATACTTCAGGAGTAATTATTACCGCGAAAAATAATAAGGCATTTGAATTTTTGAAAGATCAATTTAAAAACAGAAAAACGCGAAAAATATATACGGCGCTTGTTTATGGAAATATAGAGCCAAAAGAGGGTGAGATAAATTTCAAAATCGGACGATCCAAAACAAATCCGAATATGCAGACAGTGATAGACACAAAGAAAAAAGAAAATATCAAAGCAAGAGAAGCGCGAACTGTTTATAAAACAATAAAAAACCTTGAAGATTATTCGCTTCTTGAAGCTTCTCCAAAAACCGGTCGGATGCACCAGATCAGAGTTCATCTGAAAGCAATCGGCTATCCGATTGTTGGCGACCGGAAATATTTTTTTAAGAAATATAGGAATAAAAGTACTGAATTAAACAGGCAATTTTTACATGCCAAAGAGCTAAAGACAGAACTGCCAAACAAAAAAAAGATGCGATTTAAAGCAAAACTACCAGATGATCTAAAGAATTTTTTGGACAAAATAAAAAAGTAACTTAATAAATAAAAATTTACACACCGTTTTATACAAGCATTCCACATTCTATCCACAGATTATAAACACCATGCCTTGATCTAAACTGTTTTTTAGTTTAATATTAATTATGTTATAATACTTTTGGTGCTTTAACTTTTATCGTTTTCCAATATGACTAATAAACAATTATGGCAAGCTATTCTAGGAGAAATGGAACTTTGTATAAGCAAGGCCAGTTTTACGACATGGTTTAAAAATACAAGCATTCTCTCAAAAAGTGAAAACGAGATAATTATAAGCGTTCCAAACGGATTTGCAAAAGAATGGCTTGAGAACAAATATCACAAGTTTATCCTCAAGGCGGCGCAAGGCATTTATCCAAAGATTGTTAAAGTGGTTTATAAGATAGGAGGGTCACCCAAACAAGTTGAACAAAAAACGGATGTTGCGCCCGAAAAGACAGAACAAGTAATAAATAATGTGACTGCTCCGAATAATAATGGAAATTCAAACGGATTTTTAAATTCCAAGTATATTTTTGACAATTTTGTCGTTGGCTCAAACAATGAGTTGGCTTTTGCCGCCTGTCAGGCAGTTAGTAAAAATCCGGGCGTTGTCTATAATCCTCTCTTTATTTATGGCGGAGTTGGACTGGGAAAAACGCACCTTCTTCAATCAATCGGCAATGAAGTTGTAAGAAATAATCCTGACAAAAAAGTTAAGTATGCTTCATCCGAAAAATTCACAAATGAACTGATAGAAGCTATTTCAAGAAAAAACACAAAGCTTTTTAAAAATCTTTACCGCAAAATAGACATTCTAATCATTGATGATATCCAATTTTTAGCAGGCAAAGAGAAAACACAGGAAGAATTTTTTCATACCTTTAACACTCTTTATGAAAATAATAAGCAAATCGTACTTTCCAGCGACAGGCCTCCAAAAGCCATTCCAAAACTTGAGGAACGGTTAAGATCCAGATTTGAAGGAGGAATGATCGCTGATATCGGATTTCCCAGCTATGAAATTCGATTAGCCATTTTAAAAGCAAAATTAAACGAGAAAGACTTTGAAATACCGGAGGAATCCTTAAATTATATCGCTTTGCATATTCAAAAAAACATCAGAGAACTTGAAGGCGCCTTAAACAGAGTTATTGCGGTTTGCGAACTTGAGAAAAAATATCCCGACATTAGAAAAACGACTTCTATTTTAGCCGACCTTATCTCTCAGCCGATTAAAAAAGCCACTACGCCAAAAGATATTTTAAAAAATGTCGCTGAATTTTATGGTGTTTCCATAGAAGAAATAATAAACAAAAACAGAAAAAGAGAAATCGTAAAACCGCGACAAGTTGCAATGTATTTAATGCGCAACGAGATTAAAAGCTCTTTTCCTTCAATAGGAAAACATATTGGAGAAAGAGATCATACGACCGCTATGCATGCTTATGAAAAAATATCCAGAGAAATAGAAAACGGCGAGACAGTTGAACAAGAAATACATTTGATCGCCGAAAAAATCTATAATGAAAATTTAGCAAATTAAACTGTTAATAAGATGTGCAAAAATTGTTTATCTTATAGGATAATTTTTAGTAAAATATCTTTATAAGTTGTTACTAAAAAATACAAAATTTAAATATATTTTTTTATTTAAATTTATCCTATTTTTATTAACAACTTTAAATAAAACCTATTCACAGTTTAATTTAAGAATTTTTATTTACTTTTAAATAAAAATCATACTTTTCCACAGTTTTTTAAACTTCTACTAAAACAACTAATTTATATAAATAAATAATTAAAGTAATTATATGAAATTAATATGTACACAGGAAAATTTAAATAAAGCAATTAATATTGTCGGAAAAATTATAAACAAAAATACAACACTGCCGATTCTTAATAATATTCTCTTAAAAACAGAAAAAAGACGATTAAAGTTAACTTCAACAAATCTTGAGCTGGGAGTTGATTATTGGATTGGCGGAAAAATTGAAAAAGAGGGAGAAATAACCATACCAACCAAGCTGTTCTCAAGTTTTATATCAAGTATTCCAAATGGAAATGTTGAAATGGATTTAAAAGGAGATGTTTTAAGTATAAAATGTGAAGGATATAAAACGAATATTAAAGGAATGGACGCAAAAGAATATCCCTTGACCCCAAAAATTGAAATGAAGCCAATATTTAAAATAAAAAGTTTTGATTTTAAACAAGCATTACTTCAAGTTTTACCGGCTGTTTCAAACAGTGAGTCAAGAATTGAAATAACAGGTGTTTTTATGGATTTATCTAAATTAGATAAAAACAAAATAATATTAGTCGCCACAGACAGTTATCGTCTCGCGGAAAAAACATTAACCCTAGAGAAAGAAAATATAAATAAAGAAACAGTCAGTTTATTAAAAGATATTAACTCAGTAATTATCCCAAAAAATACTGTTCAGGAAATTGTAAGAGATTTGGGTAATGAAGATGAAATGGTTGAAATTACAATCTCAGAAAATCAAATTCTTTTTAGTTTTGGAAATGCAAGTGTGATCTCAAGGATTATTGAAGGTAAATATCCTGACTATAAACAAATTATCCCAAGTAAATTTGAAGCAGATGTCATAGTTGAAATTGATGAAATAGTAAAAGCTATAAAGGTAGCAAGTTTATTTGTGAATATTTCAAGTAACAGCATTGAATTAAAACTGCTTCCAAAATCAAAAACACTGGAAATAAATGCGGAAACAAGCGAAATTGGCAGTAATAGATCAAAAATTTCAGCGGAAATAAAAGGAAAAGAATTAGCGGTTATTTATAATTATAAATATCTTATTGATGGGTTTAACAGTCTTTCCGGCGATAAAGCGATATTAAAAATTAATAGCGGAGGAATGCCAACAGTTCTTTCTTCTGGTACCGACAAAAGCTTTTCTTATGTGATTATGTCAATTAGGGCGTAAAATCATAGAGACACTTTTTACTAAATTTCCTTGAATTTAACTTCTTTCTGCCCCGTCGCAGTTTCTTAGTAGAGGACTGCGACGAGAAAGCGCGCAATTCGCTGGAGCCCTCTGTTGAGAGATTCCGGCGAGGCAGGAATGAGAAAATTCTAACTATAATGTTTTTACGATATCTATTATGTTAAATTCCATCAGTGGTTATTTGAAAAAATCCATAAACAAGGCTGGGATTAATAAACAAGTTGAAGCGGTTCAAATTTGCCAGTTTTGGCAGGATGTGATAGAAGATATTTTTGGAAAAGCCGTTGCGGAAAAATCTCAAGCGATCAAATTTAAAAACGGCGCAATTACTGTTGCCGTTTTAAGTTCTGTCCTGACGCAGGAGTTTAAATTTAAAGAGGATGAAATTAAAGGAGAAATAAACAAAAAAGTGAGATATAATGCGGTGAGGAAGATTAGGTTTGAGATATAATTGCCAAAATGCGGAAAATAAAATTTACTAGCAATGAATATTATCATATTTATAATCACGTGGTTGATAAGCGAGAAATTTTTTCCTGTTTCAATCCTAAAAGTGTTTTTTTAAATAGGGAAATTATTTCTTTTTTGGAAAGTCTGCCAAAATTAGTTGAGATTATTTGCTATTGCTTAAATCCAAATTATTATCATTTTATTTTAAAACAATTAATAGAAAAATAGATATAAACGAATATCTTCTTTGGCTGTCTGGATATGTAAATGGCAATGCCGAAATTCACAAGATAGACAGAGCCGAGAGTTATAAGTGATGCAGTTATCTTGATTATTTGGGAAAAAGAAACGGTGTACTATGTAATAAGAAAATAATTTTGTCGCAATTTCAAAGCTTAAGAAAATATCAAGAATTTGTTAATATGGCGATTAAAGAGTCAAGAAAAAGAAAAAATTTAGAGAAATATTTTATTGAATAATTTTGTTTTGTCTTATGATAAAAATTTTCAAAGCAGTTTGCCTTTTTATAATTTTCTTCTTTTTCTGCGGGGGTTTTTTTGTGAGCGATATAAATAGTGAAAATAAGGAACTAAGTTCCGAAGCTTCGGAACTTAGTTCCTTATTTTCACTATTCGTTTATGCAAGCGGAGAAGCAAGTCATATTGTTATCAGCGAAGTTCAGATCGGCGGGGAAAGCGTGTATGATGAGTTTGTGGAATTATATAATCCGATGGATAGCGCGATAGATTTGGAAAACTGGGATTTGAAAAGAAAGACAAAAAGCGGAAGTGAAAATAATATCCTGAATAATATTGAAGGAACAATTCCGCCGCATGGATATTTTTTGATCGTTCCCCGCGCGAATTGCGGAGAAAATAAAAACGAGGCGTGTTATACAAAAGAAATAGCGGCAGATGATGAATATACGACAAACAGTTTTCTTGCCAAAAATAATACGGTTCTATTATATAATAACGATGGAGACTTGATTGATAAAGTTGGCTGGGGAGAAGCAAGTGATTTTGAGGGCGAAATTATAAGCGTTAATCCTGAAGATGGCGAGAGTTTGGGAAGAAAAGGTGGAGATGATACAACACAAGACGCGGATAATAACAATGATGACTTTGTTTTACTAACAGATCCCAACCCGCAGAATTCTTTTGTAGCTGCTAATAACGATGATAATAATAATGATAATGACGATAATAATAATAATGATAATGATAATAATAATAATAATGACAATCAAGATGATTTGCAAGATGATTCAGAGCAAGAGAACGAGATTAATACTTCTTCTTATAAGATTGTCATCACGGAATTTCTGCCAAATCCGGAAGATAGTGACAGGGATAATGAATTTATTGAGATATATAATGCGGGTGAAACAAATGCTAATCTAAAGGAGTGGACACTGGAAGATAAAATGGGGAAAGTAAAGATCTTTGAAGTCTTAGAAAGAGTTGAAATAAAACCCGGTGGTTATAAAGTGTTCTATAGTGATGAAACAAAAATAACTCTTAATAATTCCGGCGATGGCGTTGTTTTGAGAAACAATGAAGGTGATATTATTAGTGAAACGCCAGTGAGCGATTCTGCTAAGGAAGATCAGGCATATGCTTTGGATAAAAATGGAAATTGGGGTTGGACGCTGAGACCGACGGCAGGTAGAAAAAATATAATTAAAGAAGAAAAGAAAGCGAGTGATATTAAACAAGATAAACACACCCCTAGCCCTTCTCAAGAGGAGAATAGAGACAGTGATGATGGGCAGGATGACTCCACAGCTCTGCGGGACTATGAATATGAAATCAATGACAATGTTAACGATAACGACAATAGCAACGATAAACTTGAAAAAAGTGTTGAATACAACTTTTCTGACGAGGTGGTAATTTCTGAAATTTATCCGAACCCGAAAGGAAGGGATAATAGAGATAGTAATTATGAATGGATAGAATTGTATAATTGCTCATCGCGGGATGTTGATTTGATCGGTTGGCAGATTGATGATATTTTAAGAAAAGGGAGCAAGCCGTATACAATAAAAAAAAGTAAAATCATTAAAGCCAATGGTCATCTTGTTCTCACGAACGAAGAAATAAAAGTAATTTTTAACAATTCTGGCGACGAAGTCAATCTCCTTTGGCCTGATGGAACTGTTGTTGACAGCGCGCAATATGGAAAATCAATTGAGGGACAGTCGTATGGTTGGGTAGGTGGCAGTTGGGCGTGGAGCCGAATAGTCACTCCGGGAAAAGATAACAAAATGGCAACAAGTTTAGCTGGGAGAGTATTGAAGACGGAAAGGGTTGTGAATCTGGATAATGAAATTGAAGCGGAAACAGACGAGAGTGATCCAGATATTGAGGAAAACCTGACAAGTGGCGTTGAATATATCAAGTCCACTATTGCCGAAGCAAAAGAATTGGCAAAGTTTTCCGATGTGAGAGTATCCGGTATTGTTTCAACTCCCCCCGGAATATTTTCTGATAATATTTTTTATATAGCGGGAAGCGGAATCCAGGTTTATAGCAAGAATGCGGATATCTTTGAAATAAATATTGGCGATGAAATTGAGATAGCAGGACGGATCTCTGAGGTGGGTGGAGAGAAAAGAATATTGCTGAATGGGATGGAAAGCATAAAAGTTATCAGCCGAGATAATTTGGTTGAATCGAAAATTATTTCCACTACTGATGTTGGAGAAGCGGTTGAAGGATCTCTTGTTACTGTTGAGGGAGAAGTTGTGGAAATTAAAAACGATGTATTTTTTCTCAACGATGGAAGCGGAAAAGTAAAAATTTATATCAAACCGCAGACGGGGATTGAAAATCCGAAAATAGAAACAGGCGATTGGATGGTGATCACCGGACAAGTAAGCAGAACCTCGGTTGGCTATAGAATCTTGCCAAGATTTCAAGCGGATTTGAGAATAAGCAGAGTCTCTGGAGTCTCAGTGTCTTCCACGGTTTTAACTGAGCAAGAAGGTGATTCTGTCAACGGCAAAAAAAACAAAAAAGAAGCTTTTATTTTGAAAAACGCAAATTCTGTTATTTATGCTATAATAGTATTAACTGGTGTGTTGATTCTGTTTAATTGGGGAAAAATAAAAATAACCAAAAGTTGCAAGATCACAAAGCCGTGAGGTTCTTCGTAATATTTTAGTATTAGGACTTTCTCACTTTCCCCGCTACGAGCAAACGCGCGATCCGCCGGAGTCCTTTGCTGAGAGACTCCAGACTCCAGCGAGGTGACAACAAAAAATCCTTAACGTATTAAAATAATTCTATGCTCAAAAAAACTAAAAAACATCTTAAAAATATTCACAATAAATCGGAAGAGGACAAAATTAAGATTATGTGGATTTCTGTTGTCTTTTGTATGGCTATTATTTTAAGCGGATGGTTTGTTCTTTATAAATTAAATAAAAGCGAAAATAAAATTGTAAATGAAGATTCACGAATATTGTCCTTTTCCGAGTTACAAAAAAATATTGGTGATATGAACGATCAAAAAGAAAACCTTTTTGGAGAAATAACGGATATTGCGCAAAAGATAGAACTTGAAAGTATCGCGTTGAGTTATATGAAAGAGAATGAATTAATAGACGAGAAAAGCATTTCAAATTTAAAGCTGGAAAATATAGAGAAGCTGGAAAATAATTGGCATGTTAAATATCAGCAATATTACGAAAACATTTTAGTGGACGACAGTAGTATTTCTTTTTTAATTAATGATGCGGAAAAAAAAGTAATTTCGCACTCATCTAATTTTGATCCTGACATTAAACTTTCTACTGTTGAGCCAAAAATTACAAAAGAAGAAGCGTCTGAAATTGCCAAGAAAGATCTAAACGAAAGTCTGGATAATGGCGGTGATAATAATTTTGATTTGAAAGATTCAGAATTAGTAATTTATAAAAAAGTGAATGAAAATTCTGCTAAATATTATTTAACCTGGAAACTAAATATTATTTCGCTAGAACCGCTTTGCGATCATTCCTATTTTATTGACGCGGAGAATGGAAAAATTATCTTTTCTTTTGACAAAACTAATAGCTAAAACAAATCTATGAAAAAACGAAAACAAAAAGAACCGCTATCTCTAAGAGTTGCTAAAATCACTTTGGCGATCGTTATTACAACCGGACTGGGAACAATAATTGTCGGCGGAGGCGTGGTGATTATGAAGTATTATAATGGGAAGATAAATAAGAGAATAGCAAAAACGGTTGATCAAGAAACTGAAAATTATTATGATACCTTGGGAAAGAGATGTACCGGCGATAGTTGTTGTTTGTCTTCGCTGAAATATATGAAAGAAAACAATTACAAAGAGGCAGATAAAAATTATAAATGTCCAGATGGGTTTGAAGCAGGAGGATTGAGATGTGAAAGTTCTTTACAATGGTGTGAGCCGATAGAAATGATATGTGACAACGAATCCCCCTGGTTATGCAATAGAAATTGTTTAGTTGACTCAGATTGTAAAGTATCTCATTGTGGTTGCATAAATAAAAAAGCAAATTTTAGGTATGACGAAAGCGAAAAACTTAAACTATTTTTAGAATATATTACAGAAGTGGGTTGTAAATGTAAAAATAATAAATGTGGTCCTTTTTTTGGTTTTCCTACAGCAGTAGAAGTTAAATCTAACATTTCCGACTGGCAGACTTATCAGAATGAAGAGTTTGGGTTTGAGGTGAAGTATCCGAGAGAGTGGAATTTGATAAGCAAAAGTGATAATGACGGACTAATTCTTATAAAAAATAGTGTCAATGAAGGCGATGGATGGCTAGCTAGGTATAAATTGTAGAAAGAATTTTACTAATAAAAATACGAAAACATTTCTAGATGGATTTACTGAAACAACTATGATTGCTGGACAAAAAACTGTTGGGTATAGGTTGTTGCCAAGTGAACAATCAAGAGGTATAAATACATACTATTTTATAAAAGATGAAGTTCTTTATATATTTCAAGCAGTTTATCATAAAAAAGTGATGGTGAAATAAAGAAAATCCTTTCCTCGTTTAAATTCATAGAAAACTAAAATCAGTATTCAACAAAAATATAAAAAAGTAAACGGAGTGTAGAACGAGCGATAGCGGAGTTCTACTTGAAGACGAAAATTATAATGTTTTTTCAGGTCAAACTTCGCTATCGCTCGTTTGACACTCCAAATATAAATTCTAAAATACTAAAACGACTATAATGAAAAAAGAAGAAAAGAAAACAGAAAATAATAATATCGGGAAAATTGAGAATATAGCTATTACGGAAGAAATGCAGGATTGCTATCTTGATTATGCGATGAGTGTGATCGTCGCGCGCGCGCTACCGGATGTTCGGGACGGGTTGAAACCGGTTCATCGGAGAATTTTGTACGCGATGCACGACATCGGATTGAAACCGCAAGGGAAATTTAGAAAGTCAGCAACAGTGGTTGGTGAAGTTTTGGGTAAGTATCATCCTCATGGTGATGTCGCTGTTTATGATTCAATGGTAAGAATGGCGCAAGATTTTTCAATGCGATACTGTTTGGTCAACGGACAGGGAAACTTTGGTTCAATGGATGGTGACTCGGCGGCGGCGATGCGGTACACCGAAGCGAAGATGACGACGATTGCCGAAGAAATGCTGGCAGACATTGATAAAAATACTGTTAACTTTGTTGATAATTATGACAAAAGTAGAAAAGAACCAACAGTTCTGCCAGCCAAAGTTCCGGCGTTACTATTAAATGGCGCTGTTGGAATAGCGGTCGGGATGGCAACAAATATTCCGCCACACAATTTGGGCGAGATTGTCAGCGCGACAATTTATTTAATAGACAATCCCGATGCGACAGTGGAAGATCTAACGAAATTTGTGAAAGGTCCCGACTTTCCGACTGGCGGATTGATCTATGGGCAGAAAGATATTCTAAACACCTATTCAACGGGAAAGGGAAGAATAGATATGCGGGCGGTGGTTGAAATTGTAGAAACAAAAAAAGGTCGTTTTCAAATTATTGTTTCCGAAATGATCTATCAAGTGAACAAATCAAGCCTGATTGAAAAAATCGCCGAGCTGGTTAAAACGAAAAAGATTGATGGTATCAGAGATATTAGAGATGAGTCGGATCGGGATGGTGTTCGCGTTGTGATAGAACTTAAGAACGACGCTTATCCTAAAAAAGTCTTAAATAGGTTATATAAACTGACCGATTTGCAAAAAGCGTTTCACGCTAATATGTTGGCGTTGGTTGACGGAATTCAGCCGCGAGTTTTAAATCTGAAAATGATTTTGGAATATTATATTATTCATCGGGAAGAAGTGATTAAAAGAAGAACTCAATTTGAACTGAACAAAGCGAAAGAAAGAGCGCACATTTTGGAAGGTTTAAATATTGCGCTTGATCATATTGATGAAGTTATCAAAACAATTAAAAAATCGCCGACCAAGGAAGAAGCGCGTCTTGCTTTGATGAAAAAATTTAAATTGAGCGACAGACAGACAATAGCCATTCTGGAAATGAAATTGCAAACACTTGCTGGACTGGAAAGAAAGAAAATAAAAGACGAGCTTGATGAAAAGTTGAAATTAATCAGAAAGCTGGAAGCCATTTTGGAGAGCAAGACAAAGGTTAGGAATATTATCAAGGACGAACTGACTGAAATGAAGGACAAATATGGCGATGAACGAAGAACCAAAGTTTACAAGAATGCAATCGGTGAATTCTCGCAGGAAGATTTGGTTCCCAGCGAAGACACGATTGTGACTTTAACCAGAGAAGGATATATAAAAAGAATGGATCCGCAAACTTATCATGTCCAGCATCGGGGAGGAAAGGGTGTTATCGGCGCAACGATGAAAGAGGAAGATATTATTGATCATTTCTTTTTGACAAATACGCATAACAGTTTATTGTTCTTTACAAATTATGGAAGAGTTTTCCAGACCAAAGCATATGAGATTCCGGTAAGCACGCGAACAGCTAAGGGACAGTCAATCGTGAATTTCTTGCAGCTCTCTCCGAATGAAACAGCGACTGCGATTATCTCGCTTGAAAAAAATAATAAAACCCAGTTCCTTGTAATGGCGACAAAAAATGGTATAATAAAGAAAGTAAAGATAGAAGAGTTTTTAAAAGTGAGAAGATCGGGGCTCATTGCGATTAAATTAAAAAAAGATGATGAGTTAAGATGGGTTAAATCAAGTAGCGGGAAAAACGAAATTGCCATGGTCGCGTCAGGTGGTCAGTCAATTAAATTCAAGGAAAAAGACATTCGGGCAATGGGCAGAACCGCGTCAGGAGTTAAAGCGATAAGGCTTAAACCGTCAACTTGCGTTGTCAGTATGGATATGGTTTCAGATTCAGAAAAAGAAAAAACTTACATTCTTTCTGTTTCTGAAAACGGTTTTGGAAAATTGAGTGATTTGAAATTTTACAAAACACAGCATCGGGGAGGAAGCGGAATAAAAACGGCGATTGTTAATTCAAAAACCGGAGCAATAGTCGGATCGCGGATAATAAGCGAAAATCAATTGGAAAAAGATTTAATTATTATCTCACGAAAAGGGCAAGTGATCAGAATTCCCCTTGCCAGTGTTGCGAAATCGGGAAGAGCGACGCAGGGAAGCAGGATAATGAGATTGGGTAGCGGAGATAAGATTTCTTCAATCGCGGTGGTGTGAATTATTTTGACATTTTAACATTTTAACATGACAATGTTCAAACATTTTAACAAATACTTTTGCGGGATATTGGTTTTGATTTGCTGTTTGTTTGGAGAGGTTGGAATAACCAGCGCTATTCGCGGGGTTGATATAAGCGGGCAGTGTGTTGAACTTACTGTGCAGGGAACGATGGGACCCGGAACGGTATCTCCGGAAGATATTTGTTTATCGGCAGGACATGGTTCTTGCATAGAACCAAGCGGCGGAGGAATAAACGTGTATGGGACAAACGATTGTACTGGTGGCTCTGGCAGCAGAAATTTAGCAAGTTGTAACGATATAATTGGTGGTGGTGTTAGAAGGAGCGCGACGCTGTCAAGTTTGAAGTGCAAAATAAGATCTTGGGGATTTGTTCCCCAGCCCGAAAATGTTCCTGATGATTTCAACCAGTCAATAAAAAATGCCACTGACTGGATTCTTGGCTTTGTGGGAATGATCGCGGTTCTCATGCTTATTTGGGGAGGGATAAACTATCTTACTTCCGCCGGAGATGAAGACAAAGCGAGAACGGGAAAGAAAACTGTAACTTACGCTTTAATAGGATTGGTTGTTGCTGGAATCGCTTA
>Ga0164318_10002710_pt1 | contig 16538 bp, 11 predicted proteins | sample GuaBasSedimGuay9_FD_113734 | JGI IMG/M metagenome (GOLD analysis project Ga0164318, IMG submission 113734) | Subseafloor sediment microbial communities from Guaymas Basin, Gulf of California, Mexico - Guay9, Core 4571-4, 0-3 cm | ecosystem: Environmental > Aquatic > Marine > Hydrothermal vents...
CCCCAGTGGTAATGTGGGGTGCTCACCCTGCCGTGCTGCGCCGAAGGAGTGAGAAGAACATCCCGTCGCAGTCATAGAAATGCGGAAGCAACGTTAGGCCAAACTCGCCCACCGACCTGCGAAGCGGCGCAGGGAGTTCGGGCAATCGGCAGACCTCGAAGTCGGCATTGCGGCTCAAGAACTTCTTGATGACGTGCTCGTTCTCCTCAGGCTCCAGACTGCACGTGGAATAGACTATCGTTCCTGACTGGTTGACGAGTTGCGTGCACGATTCGAGCATCTTGAGCGCCATGTTGGCCGTTTTTCTCAGGTGCGAGGTCCGCACGCGCCACCTTATCTCTGGGTGCCGGCGGATTGTGCCGGTGCCGCTGCACGGGGCATCGAGAATGACGAGGTCGAAGGATTTTGGTCTCAATGATGGAGAGAGAAGGTCTCCAGCGACGAGGCGCACGTTCTTGAGGCCGAGTCTCTTCGCCTGCTCCCTGCTTTGCTGGATTTTTCTCAAGTGAATATCGTTTCCGACAACTACAGAGGTTGGAAATCGCTCCGCAAGCAGCGTCAGTTTCTGGCCAACCCCGGCGCAGACATCAACTATCGAGCGCGGACCTAGGGTTCCAACGAGCAGGCTCAAGACCTGTGGTCCTTCGTCCTGAACGGTGAACAGGCCCTCGCGCCACTCCGGGGTCTCCTCGAGGGGGCCTGGCCCCGAGAGCCTGAGCGCACTGGGACATACTGGGGAATGCTGCGCGTCAAAGCCTCGCTTGGCGAGCCTCTCAGAAAGCTCGGACACTGTTATCTTGGCGATGTTCACTCGGACGGCCTTGACAGGCGGCTCGTTGAACTTCGAGAGCAGGGCCACGAGCTCCTTTCTCGCGAATTTATGGCGCCACTTCTGCACCAAGTATTCAGGGAAAGAGAACGCAACCGCCGCCGACTCCACGAACTTCGCCTCATCAGCCCCGAATGCGACTTGGGGGCGCTTCAGGGACGACTTGGAGCGGACGAGCCGCCTCAGCAGGGCGTTCACAAAGCCAGCGTCTTTGCGCCGCTTGCAGCGGTCTTTGACGATGCGGACGCTCTCGTTGACAGCGGCAGAATCAGGCACCCTGTCCATGAAGATCACCTGATAGGCTCCGAGCCTGAGCGCCGAAGCGGTTCGCACGTCAGTTCTCTCGGGCTGAAACGGCCCGGCCTGCATAAGATAGTGTTCAAGCAGCGTGCGGTTCCTCAGCGTGCCAAAGACGAGCGCTTTGGCGAATCGCCTCTCGGTTGCAGGCAGTTTCTGCCCCTTGAGGAGCGCATCTAACAGCGCGTCGGCGTAGCTCCGCTGGGTCTGGATGCGCAGAAGCACCTCGTAGGCGATGTCTCTTGCGGATGTCATTTCTTGGCATGAGAGAAAATGCGTCTCAGAAGCTCCGCCCTTCCCATCCCAGTCTTTGATGAGAAGAGGATGACCTGCGAGCTCTGGAGGCCCTCGATCGCGCCAGTTATTGCCTCGACGGCTGCGTTGTGCTTTGACCTCGATATTTTGTCGGCTTTCGTCGCGGCCACCACGAACGCGACGTTGTGCGCGGCCAGCCACTGCCAGAGAAACACGTCCGACCTCTCGGGTGGCCTCCTGCAGTCCACAAGTGAGACGCACAATGAGGGGCGGCCGGATGACAGGTATGCTTCTATCAACGGCGCCAGTTTTGCGCGGAGCGTCTTAGATGCTTTTGAGTAGCCATACCCGGGCAGATCGACCAGGCAGATGACATTGTTGACGTTGTAGAAGTTAATACACCTCGTCCTCCCCGGGGTCGAGCTTGCCTGGGCGAGGCGCTTTCTCTGAACAAGGCAGTTGATCAGCGAGGACTTACCGACGTTTGACCTTCCTGCGAAGGCGATCTCTGGCAGAACTTGCCTTGGCATCCAATCCAGTGAATGTGAGCTCGCCGTAAATCGAACCGAGGTTATGCGCACCAGCCTACCGAACTGTCTTTACCGCGGTTGAGAACTTGTTGCGCCACCCAGGACACCAGTCCCGCAGAGGCCGCCCTCAGGTGGAACGGCCTCTGCGACAAAAAATAGGAGAAAAGAATGAGTTACTCGATTGTTTGACCAAAGGCCTTCTGCGCCTTTATGAGGCATCCATTGCCGTTGGAGCTGTTCCACAGCATCGCCCAGGCAACCAGAGGCATTGGAGCGTCCGCAGTAATCGTCAAGCACCCGTGCCCCACGGTGTCCAGCGTGCTAACCGCCATCCCGAACAGGCCGTTGGGCATCAAGCCGAATGGAACCTCGCCCACAAGGAAACCACGCTGATCGTTCACCGAAACTTTGCCCGTGACCGGCGCATCATTGGGGTTGCGAATCCACACAAAAGTATCCTTGTATAGAAGGGCGTCAAACTCCCAATACGGGATGTACATTGGCGGCGTGAAGCTCTTGGCCGGTGGAACAGGATAGAACTGAGACCGTTTGCTGTCCAGCCAGACTGCGAAGATGCCTACATCCTCGTTCGTTGGCCAAACGACTCGAGCCCAACCAGTCTCCCCGCTGACGGTGCACCTCCCAGCTTGAATCACGCTCATTCCGCCTGCCGGCACCGTAGCAAGGTCGGCGCCCCGGATGTTCGTTAAATCATCGTAGAAAGTGATCTGGGACGAGACAGGCTTATCGCCAAGATTGGCGAAGACGACATAGGTGTCGAGGTTGAAAGCGGGTTGATTCCTCCAAGATGGGAGCAGATAGGGCGTCGCCTCGCCAGTGTCAAGAACAGGCAGCTCAAATCCTCCGCCTCTCACCCTGTTGAGCATAACCGCCCAGACTCTCACCGGGTCGCTGAAGACCAGCTTGGCGGAACCGATGCTGGTCCCGGTTACTGCTTCGGAGAAGAGAAAGGTCTTAATCCCGAAAGGCACCAACTGCAAGTGTGTCGTTGTTATCTCCGCGCCAAACTCATCGAGAAGGGTGATCTCCGCGTTCACATCACGATCGAACTGGTTGGCCAGCGCGATGAATGTGTCATATTTGACCGTGCCGTCCTCATACCTGATGACCTGCCAAAACGGCAGATGGAGCGGGCCAGGCCTCGCGCCCGCGAGGTCAAGGGGGATAGTGGGACCTGCGTTGACCTTGCCCCACACAACCAGTCGCCCGTTTGTCCAGGTGAGGTTCCCACTCCCAGTATCCGAATCGGTTACTCCGGGGATATCGGAGACCTTCAAAACTTTCGTCTCGTGCCCGGCAACCTGTATTGAATGCGGCGCGATCGGCTGACCGTTGTATCTCCAGAGAGAGACCGTAACATCGACCGGGTCGGCCCCGGTGTTGGTCAGGACAACGCTCGTCTCGATATTTGGAGAGATGTTCTTCTCAACGATCCAATACGGTAAGCTTGCTTCCTCCTGATACGTAACTGTCGGGCCATTGAAATAGCCGGTCTCAGGAGACCTCGCCGTGCCTCCAAAGCCATCATTGGCGAAGAAATAGTAGTGATGCTCGCCCGCCAATAAGGTGCCAGGCGATGCGACATAGGTGTAGGTGCCATCAGAATCCTGCCCAGACGCAAGCCACATAGCGTGTTCCTCGCCGTCCAGCCAGATGGACATAAGATGAGGCGCATCGCCATCCCCGTCGAAGTAATCAACACTGAACACGTATCTATTTAAGAACCCACCCATCTCGGGATTGACCACCGGATTGTCCAGCACTGGCGGTATGTTGCTCTTGCTCACATAGGGACCCTCGAACTCGTCCCCGGCGCTCGGCGTTCTGGTCTCGGCGCCCAGGCTGTCCTTGGCGTAGAACCAATAGGAGTGCAGCCCTTCGGAAAGGCCGGAGACTGAGACTCCATAGGCGCCATTCGCAGCGCTACCGCTCAGAAGGTCCATCTGGTAAGAGTCCCCGTCGAGATACAGCAGCACCTCTCCAGCGGGGTTGCCATTGATGTCCGAGTAGTTGACGCTGAAGTGAAACTCCGTCGTCCCGGTCCCCGAAGCGGGGTCCACCATTCCCCGACTCAAAGTGGGCGGCGTGTTGGTCCCGGTCACCTCGGGGCCTGTTATGACACCTTTCATCGGCAGCCGTCCTGCGCCACCCGTCTCGTCAATGAAGCTGAAATAGAAGCTGTGGCTGCCCAGCGAAAGCTGTGAGGTGCTGAAGTAGTAGGTTGCCCCGCTGGCGAAGTTGGCAAGCTGTGGTATGGTCGTCGTCTCGCCATCATCAGTAACGCCCTCTAGGAAGGACATTTCATGCGGTGAACCATCGACCACCACTGTCTTACTTATCGGCATATAGTCGTGGGGACTCGTGTAACGAACGGTGTATGCGACGGGCGTCTCAAACAGCGGGTCCCTGGGCGAAACGCTCCCGTCAGAGAGCATCGGGACCTCTCCACCGCCAAGCACCACCGGCCCATTCACCTGGCCGGCCGACGGCCATCGTGTTGTCTTTCCGTAGCAATCGCTGAATTGGAAATAGTATTGGTGGTCATTCTCGCTCAGGAATGTCTCATACTTGTAAAGACCGTTGTTCGCAGAGCCCGATGCCAGCCACATCTGGTAGGGGACGTCGTCTATGAACACGTAGGGGTTCCCCGGAGCATCGCCATCCGGATCGTAGTAATGAACCGAATACGTAAACAACGTGATGCGTGATCCTGTCAGAGGCGAAACGCCGGGGGCGGAGAGTTCGGGAGCGGCATTATACTGTTCACCGACCCTAACGTTCTGGTATGTGCCTCCACGGGCCGGAAGCCGGCCTGTGCCGCCATTGCCGTCCTTGAAATAGAAGTAGTACTTGTGGATACCTGGGCCCAACGTTACCTGCGCCTGGTAGTATGCATCCGAGCGTATGGTGGACCCTGCAAGCATTAGCATCGGATACGGCACCTCGTCGATCACCACAAAACCTTCATAAGGACCATTGTCGCCGTCCCAGACGCCATTGCAGTTGGCGTCATCGAAACGCTCTGACTCCCAGATTCCATTGTTGTTGAGGTCGATGAAGGTATCACCATCCTTCGGATTGAACGGCGAGTATTGGGAGGACCACCAGTCGCTCGGGTCCGGCCAGGGGTCACTATCCGGATCAGCATACCAGGTGTCATCCGAGCAGTGGTCGCCCATGTCGTTCCAACCTTCATAGTCAATAACGCCGTTGTTCGCTATCAGGTCCCCCTTGTAGTCTCTCTGCAGCGTGCCTCCGACCCAGTTCCCGCCGTTGTCGTCTCCGGCTCGGAACGGCTCAAAATCCGGCACCCCATCAACATAAAACCCAGCCTCGTCCACGTCATAGTAGTGAATACTGAACGTAAATACCGTCCCAGGCGGCCCCGAAAGCGGAGAAACTGATGGCTCCGTGAGCTCCGGCGGGCTGTTGCTGAACCCCAGCGGCGCCGCTGTTATGATCGACCAATTCTCGAAGTTCTCCATGGCTGCATGCGGCTTGTTCCCGTGCGACCACCACCACGTATTGTGCGCAATAACCTGGTGTGTGCCTGCCGAGTAATTATAGCCGACCCCCAGAACTGCGTGCGTGTTCCATCCATTGCCAGAGTAATCAGAGCTGATCCCAAAATAGACAGGATGGTTCTTGTCGATCTGCTGCTGAAGCGTGCTGATTATCGCCGGAGACACGCCGCGACCCCAATAGTCCAAATGATCGGTCGTAAAGGAGTAGCCATAGAACTTGGCCGTCTCCTGCATTGTCCTCTCCGCAACGTCACGACTTATCCCGTATTTATTGGATATGCACCCATCATAGCCCGGTCCGCCCAGCTCCTCGCGACCGAACTCGCTGTCGGCTATGTTCTGGCCGAACTCGACAATCTTGTCGTGAAGCTCCTGAATGGTGAATGGCACTGACCCGCACCACGAGAAGCTCTCCGGACCATCAAACCAGAAGTTCTTATAGCCCCAAGCATTACCATAGTAGCCGAACATCATCGTCATAGAGGTCGGGCCGCAGCCCCTATACCACGTGAACTCGTAATCGTGCGCCTCGGAGTTGATGATCTTTGCGACCAGGACATCGGAGCCTTGCTTCAATTGCGGGACGCCATTAGCCGACAACACATATTGCCGCCAGAAACCCCTCACTTTGTCCTCGTTGGCCAAGGATACGTTGACATACTTATCCAGGTAAGCCGCCACATCGGCCTTGGGGCACACCTTGAAACTGCCGAGATGCACCACTATGCCATCTGCCGCATCGCGGTCCTTGGTGTTTCTAGCCTTGACCTTCACCAGGTAGTCGAAGGGTGGCGCGAAAACGAACTGCACATCGCCCGGCTCGTAGCCCATGTCCCAGACCGTGTCCAGACATCTCTCAAGGCCCCAAGACGGACGCAGACCGCCCGAATATTCGAAGAACGGATAGAAATCATCCCGAGCGCTGACATTGATATAACCCAGGTAGACGTTATCCCGCTTGACTGAGTAAACGTAAGCAACCGGGACGCCGCTCAAGTCGTAGTATGTCGTCCGGTCGGTGAAATCTGCGTTCTTCCATTCCGGGAACGATGCTGAGGCCACTATTTTACAGTATTGAAGTGATTTATTGAGCTTTGAGGGCGTCAGAACTTCGCCCCAAACAAAACTCGCAAAGACAACGAGCAGCATAGCTGCTAAGAGAATGGCGCGAAGCCATGACGTTCTCGCAAGTTTTCCATATGGGCTGGCCATTTGTGCCTCCTCCCTAACTATTTACGCTAAATATCTTAGTCAAACAATCAACATGATAAAATATAACGAGGCGTCCACCGTCTTGTCAAGCGAATAGATGGACACAGTGATCGGGCTGTCAGGTCAGCTGGGTTGTAGGTCTGATTGCGGAGTGACGACACGAATGCGGCGCTTCCTTTTCCCAAAACGCAGGCTTGCCTGCTGGTAGCCCGGCCGCACTCCCAAAAGGGACTCTCATTGGGCGAGGCGCCTCTTCAATCTGATTCTTGAGAGCTGACGCAGTTGAAATGCCAACGCACCTACGCTAGGATGTGGTTGGGATTTTTAGATCTTAGTGGAGGCAAAACGAGAGGCTGTTGAAAAATGAAGACGCTAACCAGGCGAGAGCTGGCACGGACCTTGCGCGATGCGCACGGTGGGCTTTCGCTTGCCGAGTCGCGCGAGCTGTTAGATGCCACCTTAGCTACAATTGAGGAAGGTCTGCTGGCCGAGGGGAAGGTCAAGGTCAGAGGATTCGGAACGTTTGAGCTGAGGAGGCGCCAGCGGAGGACGACGAGACATCCGGCAACGGCTGAGCCGGTCGAGGTTCCGGAGTTGCTCACCGTGCGGTTCCGTCAGGGCGGCGGTTTCTTTCCGAGATAGGGAGCGTTCCCCGTCTTTTGTGGGGTGATATGTTTTGGCTAAGATGTTCTACAAGATTGGCGAGGTCAGCAAGTTGGCGGAGGTGGACGTTCCGACGCTGAGGTATTGGGAAAAGGAGTTTCCTCTTCTTAAGCCCCAGAAGACTCGGTCCGGGCAGAGGATATACCGCCAAGAAGACCTCGAGATGATTCTCAGGATAAAACATCTGCTATATGAAGAGGAATATACAGTTAGTGGCGCCAGAAAGAAGCTCTCAGGCCTGACCAGCGAGCCGCCAGGGACCCTTCGTCCCACTAAGAACGGCCAGCGTGCGAACCGACTTCAGCGCGCCCGACAACTAGCTCGTGAAATACTGGAGATTCTCAATACACAGAACATATCGGAGTGAGCAATGGCAACGAAGGTCTTGGTTACGGGTGGTGCGGGGTTCATCGGTTCTCACTTGGTTGATAGGCTGCTTGATGCGGGCTATGAGGTTGCGGTTTATGACAACCTCGACAAGCAGGTGCATGGCGAGGAGCAGAGGGTTCCGGACTACCTCAATCCCGATGCGGAGTTCATAAGGGGTGACGTCAGGGACAGGGATGCACTTTACAGGGCGATTAAGGGCAAGCAGGTCATATTTCACGAGGCCGCAGCGGTCGGGGTTGGCCAGTCGATGTATGAGATCGCTCGCTACACCGAGATCAACACGATGGGTGGTGCGGTTCTGCTGGACATTCTCGCAAATGAGCGGCATCAGGTCGAAAAGGTCCTTGTGGCGTCATCCATGTCCATCTATGGCGAAGGCAAGTACGAGTGCCCCCGGTGCGGGGTGATCTATCCTAAGCTGCGGTCTGAGGAACAAATGGCCAGGGGCGAGTGGGAGATGCACTGCCCCCGGTGCGGAGCCGTGGCAAAACCACTGCCGACAGACGAGGAGAAGCCGCTGTTCCCCACCTCGATCTATGCGATCACCAAGCGGGACCACGAGGAGATGTTCATCAGCACTGGCCTTGCCTACAAGTTGCCTACCGTAGCGCTTCGATACTTCAACGCCTATGGACCCAGGCAGGCGCTGTCCAATCCCTACACGGGAGTGTGCGCCATTTTCGGCAGCAGGATATTGAACGATCATTCTCCCATAATCTTCGAGGACGGGTTGCAGAGCCGCGACTTCATCAGCGTGCAGGACATCGCCGAGGCGAACCTGCTTGCGCTTGAGAGCGACAAGGCCAACTACCAGGTATTCAACGTTGGGACTGGCAGGGGGACATCGGTGCTCGACATCGCCAACATCCTCATCGACAAGGTCGGAAAGGTCGAGGGCCTCGCGCCGGAGGTTGTGAACAAGTTTCGCGCCGGGGACATCCGGCACTGCTTCGCGGACATAAGTAAAATCAGAGACCTGCTCGGTTTTGAGCCAAAGGTCTCGTTCGAGGACGGCATAACCGAGCTTACGAGCTGGGTTGCGAGCCAGACCGCCACAGATACCGTGGAGCAAGCGCTCGCGGAGCTCAAGCGCCGCCATCTCACCTCGTAGGAGTGGACGGCCCGCCGGCCCTTGATAACCTCAACATGGGCAACAGCTACAATTCCGTGCCCGTGCTACGCGCTCAAACATGCTCTAACCGCCTGAGCGGCTAGATCTGCTTAAGCGAGTCCTCGAGCCTCTCAAGCGCCTCGTCTATATCGCCCGGCGTAACGTTCAGGGCTGGGCGGAACCTGATGCCGCGGACGCCGGTCTTCAGGAGGATCAGGCCGTTTTCGTATAGTTTGCCGAAGAGCTTATCCCTAAGCGCCGCTTCGGGAAGATCGAACGCACACATGAGGCCCCTGCCTCTAGCGTTGCTGACCGTGCCCGGGAACTTGCCCTGAATCGCCTTGAGGCCTTCAAGCAGCCTCTCGCCCATCTTGGCCGCGTTCTCAACGAGGTTCTCCTCCTCGATCACCTCAAGAAACTTCTGGCAGCGCACCATGTCCGCAAGGTTCCCGCCCCAAGTGGAGTTGATCCGGCTCGAGACCTTGAACACGTTATCAGGGACCTCGTCGATCCTGCTGCCGCAAGCGATCCCGCACACCTGCGTCTTCTTGCCGAAGCAAACAATATCCGGCTCCATGCCGAAGTGCTCGTAGCACCACATCTTGCCCGTCAGGCCAAGTCCAGTCTGGACCTCATCAAAGATGAGCATCGCGTCGTTGTCGTCCGCCACCTTCCTGAGGGCCCGCAAAAACTCTGGCCGGAAGTGATTGTCGCCGCCCTCGCCCTGTATCGGCTCGATGATGATCGCCGCAATGTCGCCATCGTTCTCAACAAACGCCTCGTGCATCTGGGAGAGAGCACGGTCCTCTGCGGCCTCAACCGCGGAGAGGTTCTCGCCCTCAAGCGGGAATGTAATCTTAGGATTGTCAACTCGCGGCCAGTCGAACTTCGGGAAGTGCTGAATCTTGACCGGGTCCGTGTTGGTCAGGGAGAGCGTATAGCCGGTCCTCCCGTGAAACGCCTCGCGGAAGTGCAAGACCTTAGTGCCCAGTTCCCCCTTGATGCCCGCCTTCAGATTCTTGCGCACCTTCCAGTCAAACGCCGCCTTCAATGCATTCTCAACTGCTAAGCCACCACCCTCGACAAAAAAGAGGTAGCGGGCATGCCTGGGCATGGCGATTCGACCGAAAGTATCAACGAACTCCGCCATCTCCACTGTGTAGATGTCGGAGTTGGATGGCTTCTGCACAGCCGCCCTGGTTAGTTTCGTCAGGAAATCCCTATCACGAAGCGCAGGGTGGTTCATGCCCAGTGGATTCGACGCGAAAAACGAGAACATGTCCAGAAACTCGCGGTTATAGCGTGAATCGTGAAGTCTGCTCCCCTTGCTCTTCTCAAGGTCAACCACGAGATCGAACCCATCCACAAGCATGTACCTGGCAAGCGTTTCATGCACGGCCGTAGGTGCTATAGTCCTTGCGAACGCCATTGTTCTACTCTCCTCTATCTTTTTTATCGTTAGGGCTCTCAATAGGTATCTCCATTGGGATGTGCGTCGTCTCCTTCGGCGAAGACAGCACGATGGTAGTCTTGGTCTGCCTCACCCCGGGTATGCTGTTTATATTGTGGAAAAGAAGATGTTCAAACGTCTCGATGTTGCGCGTTCTCACTTTGAGAAGGAGGCTGAAATCCCCAGTGATGTGGTGACACTCCAGAACCTCCGGCACCGCACGGAGCTGCTCAAGAAGCTTCGCCTCGAACCTCGGGTGCTCAACGAAAACAAACACAAACGCTGTGATGTCGATTCCAAGACCGTGAGCGTCCAGAATCGCTGTGTAGGACTTAATAATGCCTGTCTTCTCAAGCCGCTTGAGCCTCTCCGAGATCGAGGCCGGCGAGAGTCCTACGCTGCGGGCGAGCTCGACCTGGGGCACCTTACAGTCCTCTTGAAGCATCGACAGAATCTTCAGGTCTATACTATCCAAATTCTCAACCTTCAATTGAATGATATTAGGCCAAAGGCCTCTTTCACAAAACAATATAAGATAAATCCACTACTTGTCAAGATAATTTTCAACAGAAAGGCGGCCACCCAAAACAGAACCCAGACCGACAGGGGCCGGTCAACACTTCTCCCGCGTTGACCCCAAATTATCTGGCACTAATGACACCCCTTACTTCCATGTCCTCTATCCTCTCACTAACGCGGTATTGAATGCCATTGAGGCACGGCTGCGCTACCAAGTCGTAATGCACAGACATTTCATTAAAGCCGATCGAGGTTCCCAAAACCTATTTTGCGTTTGACAGGGCGGAGGGGGATGTGCGATACCAGGAGTTTTCGCATTTTGTGGTTGTTGGTTGTTGGGTTGTTGGCTCCGGGGCTTGGTTTTGGTGAAGAAAGAAGTGGAATTGAGGTTCCCCTTTTGATATAGTTCGAGGCAATGTTTTTTTAGGCCAAATTGAACTATAGGAGGAACCTCGATGGGAGATGATGCCAAGTTGGTCTACAGATTGAAAGCTCAAATTCGGCATTTTGCTGCAGGATTGTGCACGGGCTTGACAGCCGCGGCTTCGCGAGCGGTCTCGGAAGTGCTTTATGGGCTTTGCAAGGGAGGTGACATCAAGTTGACGAGCATCGGTCGGGCCCTGAAGGATCGGACGAAGTTGGAGAATATCGTGGAGCGTATTTCTCGCAACCTTTCAAAGAAAGATATGTCGAAGAGCCTCAATCGGTGGCTTGTGGCGGGGACTTCGAGGAGGATCGGTCAAGACACGGTGCTCGTTGTTGATCAGAGCGACGTTCAGAAGCGTTATGCGCGTTCGATGGAGCATCTTGGTCGGGTTCGAGACGGCAGCAGCGGCAAGATTGGGAATGGGTATTGGAACCTGAACATCGTGGCCACGGATGTTGGGTCGAGTGATGTTTTGCCGTTGTGGGGGGAGTTGTATTCGATTTCATCGCCGAGATGCGGTGGTGAGAATGCAGTGATAACGAATGCGTTTCGGGAGGTATCGAGCGAATTAGGAGGTCGGGGGATTTGGGTGATGGATCGGGGCTTTGATCGTGGTCATGTGTTCAAGGAGTTACTTGGGCTGAAGCAACGCTTCGTGGTTCGGTTGGTCGGCAATCGGCGTCTCAGGTGGCGTCGAGGTGTGGATTCTGCGAGGGATATTGCGGTTGCGATGCGTTTTAGGGCGGAGATCGTGAAGAGGCGGAACGGGCGTGAGCGTTTGGAGAAAATTGCGTTTGGGAGTGTTCTAGTTCGCTTACCGGGCGTGAAAGAGTGGTTTCGGTTAGTGAAGGTTCGATTTGAGCGGGGTGGGACGCTCTTGCTGGTAACGAACGTTGAGATAAAGGCCACGCTCAAGGACGTTCTGTGGGTGGTGAGAGCTTATATTTCAAGGTGGCGTGTCGAGGAGACGATACGATTCATTAAGCAGAACTACAAATTGGAGGACATTCGTCTTCGCAGTTACAACGGGCTTCGCAATATGATGGCTTTGGTGATGGCCTGTGCGAGTTTCGTGAGCCTGAAACTGGGCCTTCGGGCAAGGCTTCAGATTCTGACGAGGAAGTTGCTGGACGCTTCGCAGCGCGTCCAAAACATTATCAAGGATTTCAAATACTACGCGATAGCGGATGGATTGAAGGAGGTTCTGAGCTCCACAAGCAAACCTTGGCGCGAGCCAAAGCCACCACCCTCCCCCCAGATGACCATCCGCTTCGCACCAACTGCAGCGGGCTCGCTCATGTGAATACGAAAACTCCTCAGGAAAAAGGGCTTGACTTACAATTGAAGAGACATATTATCAGGTGTTGATTGTTCGTTTAAGAGACTTGAATCGCCTTGCACAGGCGGCTTGTCGGGGATAGAGTGTGTTCGGTGGTTTTTTGAGATAGGTATTGCAGAAACCACTGAAGTGATTATAGTAAGCGGTATGTGATTTTAGTCTCAGTAGTTAAACCTAGAGAACAGGGACAGGAGGACGGAGTGATTATGAGGAAGCTCATGGTTGTGTTTGCGGTTTTGGCAGTGGTCTTTTCCGCGCAGATTTTGCTGGCCGATGTAGCGCCGGATATCTCTGTGACGCCGCTAGATTACGACTTTGGCTATGGGCCAATTGGCTCATGCCTGCCGGCGCACTTCACGCTTGCCAACAACGGAAATGCAACGCTGTCGGTCTTAGACGTGGTAAGTAGCGACCCGGCGGTATTCGAGGTCTCTTTCTCGACACCTGCTACGGTTGCGTCCGGTGCAACGGCGGATGTGCTCATAGCTTTCTGCCCGGCGGCTGCGACAGATTACACGGGGACAGTAACGTTCGTGAGCAACGATCCTGACGGGAACTTCGTTGTCAATGTTAGCGGCACTGCCATCCCTCCGGATATCTCAGTAACGCCGGAGAGCTATGATTTCGGCTATGGGCCAGTTGGCTCATGCCATCCCGCAGATTTTGTCGTAAGCAATCTCGGCCATGGCGACCTGGTGGTTTCGGACGTGGTGAGCAGCGACCCGTCGATATTCGAGGTTTCAGTGTCCACGCCAGCGACGATCGGTTCAGGTGCAACCGTTGGGCTTGTCATAGCGTTCTGTCCTGCAGCTGCGACAGACTACGCAGGGACAGTAACGTTCGTGAGCAACGATCCTGACGGCAACTTCGTTGTGAACGTCTCCGGAACTGCAAAGAAGTCATTGGTGTCGTTTGAGCCAGCAGACGCGACCGAAGGTTACGATTTTGGCAAGGTTCAGGTGTGTCATACCGTTGAGTGGTCGTTCGTTATGAAGAATGCAACGAGCGCGACGGCCGACTTTGACTACAGTTTTGCGACCTCGCTTCCATTTGCCGTGCTGCCAACGTCCGGGACCCTCGGAATAGGTAGTGAGACTACCGTAACCGTTACGTTCCATCCGACTGCGGTCGGGGCCACTGACGGAACGCTTGTGCTTTCAAGCAGCAATCCGGACTTCACCGGGGACGTGGTCTTCGATCTGTCGGGATACGGCGTTGCACCGGATATCGACACGGACACCGAGGTCGAGTTCCCTGACACCCCAGTGCGGGGTCACAGCGATTACTCGCTCGAGATCGCGAATGTGGCAACCAGCGCTACAACCGGCATAGTTCTCACCATAACGAACATTAGCTCAGGCGCTACGGACTTCACGATAGTTGGCCCGACAAGTGCCACGATAGCGACCGGCGAGACCAAGACATTCACCATCAGATTCGCTCCCAGCACAGTAGGCACGATCTCAGGCGTGGTCACGGTCTACAGTGACGATCCAGACACACCGCAGTGGAACATCGACGTTTGGGGCGTCGGCATCAAGTCGCCGCAGGTTCACTTCCCCAACCTCGAGGTCTCGACCGATTTTGGCACGCTTCGCGTTGGCGAGGTGACGACGGGGACGCTGGAGATAGCGAACACAGGTGACGCGAACCTCGAGATCGGCAACATAGCGATAACTGAGAACAACGAGAGCTTCTCGCTGGAGTTCGCAACAAAGGGAACGATGACGCCTGCGGGGATTGCAACGCAGTGGACGATCGAGCCGGGCAATGCGCTCTACGTGGATATATCATTCCACCCTGTTGCGATAGGTGCGACGACTGGGACGTTGACGATCGAGAGCAACGATCCAGCTGATCCGGTATATGATGTGACCCTGTCTGGCGTTGGCGAGGCGGCGCCGAATGTGTCCGTCAATCCTACGTCGCTTGATTTTGGAGAGGCCTGGGTCGGCCACTCGGCGATGAATTCGTTTACTGTGTCCAACACGAGCGATTTGGTTCCGTTGAACTTGACAGGGATCACCTCGGATAATCCTGCCTACACTGTAACGACGAATGTGCCTTTACCAGTTACGATCTCAACGGTTACACCCGTTACGGTAATGGTCTCGTTCACGCCGAGCACAATGGGCACGATCAGTGGGATCGTCACGGTTTCGACCGACGATCCAGAGACACCTGAAGTGAATGTATCGCTTTCGGGCATTGGTATCGCCGACATGATCCCGCCGGGCAGAATCGATACGCTTCAAGCACAGACCGGCACGTTTGGTTCGGGGGTCATACTGAGCTGGCAAGCGCCGGCAGACGACGGATATGACGCTACCTCGGGCACCTGCGCGAGCTACGACATCCGTTACAGCGAGACCGGACCTATCAACACGATAGCGCAGTTCGATGCGGCGACCAAGCTCGACACAAGCGAGATAATCCCGGCAACGCCGGGCATGATCCAGGCGTTCGAGTTCCAGATGCCGGAGCAGAGCACCGAGTACTGGTTCGCAATGACGAGCATTGATCATCGTGGCAACGTCTCGCTGCTGTCGAATACGGTCAGTGCAGTTTCTCTTGCAGTAGAGCTTTCCTGGTTCAAGGCGTCCGCTGGAGACGGCAGGGTTGTTCTGACGTGGGAGACAGCCTCGGAGATGGACAACCTGGGCTTCAAGCTGCTGCGCAGCACCAGCTTGAATGCGAGTCGTTTCGCGCAGCTGAACCATGGGCTCATTCCAGGCGCCGGGACAACCGCGGAGCCACAGTTCTACAGCTACACGGACGAGAACGTCGTCAACGGTGTAACCTATTACTACTGCCTCGTCGCGATTGACTACTCTGGCGTTGAGCAGCGCTCAAATCTGGTTGCTGCCACGCCATTTGAGGGCAACTCTGCGATCTCGGTAGATGTGCTGGCGAACAAGTCTCACTTCGTAGCAGGCGATGAGTTGGCCTTATCAATCGAGGCCTCCAACAGTGGCGAAACCGCCATGATTGACGCACGGATGTGGGCTACGCTTCCCAACGGTCGCACATTCTCGCTCCTGTCCGCCAATTCGGTGTTCTTTGATGGTGGCATGTCTGTCCTTGCCGACTTTGTGAATTACAAGTTCACCAAGGATGACGCAGTCGGCGAGTATATAATCACTTGCATGATCACGGACAGCAACACGGGCAACATCGTGAGTTACGGGGTTACATCGATCAGGCTGACCAACATGGCTTCCGTTTTGCCCCCCTCGGTATGGCAGTTCGTAGGCCACGGCAACGGCGCGGCGGTTGGCGTCCAGACGAAGCCGGACCAGATGATAGCTCACTGAGTTAGATAGCCGAATCAACTTATTGCGAAAGGCTGGCCCTCATTTGTGGGGGTCAGCCTTTTTGCATTTTGGGCGCCTAGCTGTATGATTCATATCGGAACGGTCTCCAAATAGGGGCAATATCGCTTTTGGGTAGCCAGAGCTGCTCTACGCTGCATCGGTCGCTGCTGAAGCGCATGCGACGTATCTATATCATCTCATAGGTGGACTTGATGCCAGAGGCTAAAAAGTACTCGCTTTACGCGGAGGTTGCCCTCAGCCTCGGCGTCAGAAAGTGCTTCACCTATGCAGTCCCGAACGACCTCCTGCAAGAGGCAAAGGTCGGCAAGCGAGTGATCGTCCAGCTGCGAAGCCGTCAGCGAGTTGGTGTGATCATGCATCTCACCTCGCACTGTTCCCTGAAGTCTGTCAAGGAGATCATATCAATCATCGACCAACTGCCGATTCTATCTCGAGAGATGTTGAGGCTGTTGGAATGGGTCGCCTCATACTACGTTGCGCCTCTTGGGACAGTAGTCCAGGCGGCCGTGTTGCATGGACTTGGCGATGTTGGCGCGCACGATGCGAAGGCCTCCAAACGGCAAACAAGGAGGACGAGGCGTCCCATGGATATTGTATCGTCGCTGCCGGCAGGTCTTTGGTCGGGCCCCAATGGGG
>Ga0164318_10002711_pt1 | contig 16533 bp, 11 predicted proteins | sample GuaBasSedimGuay9_FD_113734 | JGI IMG/M metagenome (GOLD analysis project Ga0164318, IMG submission 113734) | Subseafloor sediment microbial communities from Guaymas Basin, Gulf of California, Mexico - Guay9, Core 4571-4, 0-3 cm | ecosystem: Environmental > Aquatic > Marine > Hydrothermal vents...
ATTGCTGCAATTTTGGGAGGTAGCTCGGTAGTACCACTTTACTTCTTCGCAGAAGGGGGAGGTTATATGTCTCTTGGATATGCTTTAGTTCCACTAGTTGGATTAATTATCGGACCATATGGTGGATTTCTAGCGGGTCTTATTGGTGGAACAATTGCAATGTTCATCATGCCTGCCGCAGTTTCTGGTGGATTCCCTTATGTAATCTTTTTATGGGCAATGCCCCCGCTAATGACTGGATTGGCGGCAAACGGCAAGTGGAAATTAGTAGTCCCTATAGATATTGTTTGCCTGCTCGTTTATAACTTCATTCCATATTACTTTCCAGGCCCTCCGACTTATGATTTGCCACCACAACCCTTCTATGCAATTTCGGCATACTGGTATTACATAGGTATTATTCTTCTGATTGCAACTGGTTTTAAATTGCCAGAATGGATACGGAGCAGCGACAAAACTAAGTTAGCACTCTCAATAATAATCCTCGAATGGATTTCTTGTGAAGTGATGGAGCTTGTTGCATGGGCATGGACTGCATATCTTTTCAATATACCCCCAATAGTAGTTGCAAGTGTTGTTGCATTTGCTGTACCTTGGCAAAGAGTTCTGGTCTTGATAGTAGAAGTGGCTATTGGCGTACCATTAATTGAAGGTCTTAGAAAGAGTGGTCTAAGAAAAATTCCAATGGCTGTGTGGTCAGAGTAATGATACAGCTACTTTTGACCTTAAAACATTATTTTATTTTTTTACTTTGTTAATAAAGAGATCTTTACACAATCTGTGTGAAATGAATATTTTAATATAAAAATTAAAAACCATTGTTGTCCTATGGTTTGAGTAGTAGGAGGTGTATTATTGACTGAGGCTGAAGATATAATAAGAATATCGGATTTGTCATTTACATATCCCACTGGCACACAAGCGCTAAAAAATATAAATTTGCGTATTAAACGAGGAGAATATGTTGTTATCATGGGAGAAAATGGTGCTGGAAAAACTACACTTTCTCTCTGTTTAAATGGAATTATTCCCAATGTAATTGAGGGAGATTATGAAGGCGAAGTATATGTAGAAAATCTAAAAACAACAGAACATCGAGTGTATATATTGGCGCAGAAGGTAGGGATAGCGTTACAAGACCCAGAAACGCAAATTTTTTGCCCTACTGTGAAAACTGAGGTTGCATTTGGACCAGAAAATTTAGGTGTTCCCAGGGAAGAGATACTTAAGAGAATTGAATTTTCATTAAAAGTAACTCGCTTAAGCGGTTTTGAAGAACGCTCGCCATATCAGCTTTCTGGCGGTCAGAAACAAAGATTGGCTTTAGCCGCAGCTATTGCTATGAGACCGAGTATATTAGTTTTGGATGAACCAACATCACAATTAGACCCTATAGGTACTACTGAGGTTTTCTCTGTAGTGAAGGATTTAAATCAAACGCACAATATGACTATTTTTATGACTGAGCACAAAAGTGATGATATTGCAGTTTTTGCAGATCGTGTTATTGTTTTAAAAGATGGTAAACTTATTGCTGATGGAGAACCGCACGAAGTTTTTGGTGATGAATCCTTAGTTAAATCAGCATTTTTAAAGCCACCACAAGTCACAGAACTAATTTATGAGTTAAGAAAAAGAGTATCTATAGATAAAGTACCAATTACAGTTGATGAAGCTGAAGAGTTAATACGGAATTTAATAATGCAGAAAAAAATAAAAGTAAAACCAAAAACAACACAAGTTACTAGACCAGATGCAGCTATTGCAAATACAAATAAAAGAGAAGTTTTAATAGAAACACAAGGTCTTTGGCACATCTATCCAGGAAATGTAGAGGCGCTTAAAGATATTAATTTAAAGATTTATGATGGTGACTTTATTGGTATAATAGGGCAAAACGGTGCTGGTAAAACAACCTTGGTGAAACATTTTAACGGCTTATTAAGACCAACAAAAGGAAAAGTATTTGTTCTTGGCAAAGATACAACAAAGGTTACTACTGCTGAGTTATCAAAGTCCGTGGGTATGGCTTTACAGAATCCAGATCATCAGCTGTTTGCAACGTCTGTTCGTGAGGAACTAGAATTTGGATTAAGGAACTTAAATGTACCTGAAGAGGAACTGGAACAAAGAATTGATGCGGCGCTCTCAGTTGTAGGTCTTTCTGAACATAAAGAAGATTATCCTTTCAAGCTATCCTTTGGCGATAGAAGGAAATTGACTGTAGCCATTGTTGTAGCTATGAAGCCACGCGTAATAATCTTAGATGAACCAACTACTGGCCAGGATTATAAAGGACGATACGAAATCATGGAAATTGCCAAAAAATTGCATGAACAAGGACATACTATAATTACCATTACTCATGATATGGAGTTAGTAGCGAAATACGCTAAGAGAATAATTGTCTTGGGATTAGGAAAAATATTGCTTGATGGACCAACAAGTTACGTATTCAGTCGTCCTGATATTTTAGAGAAAACATATTTAAAACCACCACCACTAACACAATTGTCTCAAAGGCTATCTGAATATGGCTTCTACCCAGGAAACTTGACAGTTGAAGATTTCATGTCTCAAATTGAGACAGAAGGGGGTAATTAAATGTCATTAGGTTTTATGGAATATGAAGCAAAAGATAATATAATTCACAGAATGGATCCTCGTACAAAATTGTTTTTCATGTTGTTTATACTTGTGGGGTCAATTATTCTGCGGGATTTATTCTCATTGGCATTACTTGTGCTCTTTGGTCTCTGTTGGTGGGTCTTAGCGAGGATACCTATTAGCAAGCTAAAAACACTTGTTATGGCAATAATGGGTTTAGCTGTGCTTTTTACAGTTGCTCAAGGATTTTTTTACTTCCGTGGGAAAACACCTATATTTTACTTCTTAGGATATCCATTCTATTTCGAAGGACTTATCTTTGGTATTGCGATGAGCCTTAAAATAATTGCTATAATTACAAGTGTTCCAATAATGACCATGACTACACCAACTCAGAAATTAATAGTTGCGTTATCAAAAATGAGGATTCCGTACTCATTAATCTTTATTTTAACAACAGCTATGCGATTTACGCCGCTCATAATGGCTACATATTCTGAAATAATTGAAGCACAAAAAATTCGAGGGCATGACATAGACAAAATGAATTTGATAACTAGATTACGAAAGGCATATATTCCTATTGTTACACCGTTGTTCATATCTTTGCTTAGAAGTGCAGATGAACTTCAAATATCTATTGAATCAAGGGCATTTGGTGCGGTTAAAAAGAGAAGTTATGTAGAAGAAGTAAAAATAAGAGCTGTTGATGCTTTAGCAATTGGAGTTATGGCATTTCTTATGTTTGCAATGATTTACGGTGTAATTCTTTGGGGTACTGCAATTCCACAAGCAAATCCAATTCCGCCTTGGTTACCAGTACCCGATTGGCTAAGGGAAATTGCTCAGTGGTTTGTTTTCCCATTACCAGATTGGGCAAAGCCACCATAACCTTTTTATTTATGTCAGTCTAACTAAACCATACTTAGGTATGTGTAAAGTACTTAAGGAACTTATTTTTATCATTTTAATTAGCTTTGAAGGTATTTCATAGCTTTGAAAAGTGGATGTTCTTTGGACATTTTTACTGGATGGCCCATCATCTTATTTGAGTAGGCAATTACCCCATCGATTAATGCTATAGGTGGTAATAGATAGTCAGCCGCACTGGCCGGTCCTGCAAAAATCCAATCTGCACCACCTAATTGTTGTAATACCAAAATTGATGTGTATACAGAATAATATGTCTCCGAAGGATAATGCCACTCTTTTATGAAGTCCATAGCATTGGGAGCACCATTTCCAGTTGGATACCCAAATTCATTTTTCACAAGCTCTATGGCTTTTGCAGCCATACCAGATGATGGTGCATCGAAAACAATTGTATCTAGAAGAGCCCTCTTAATATCCCATTTTTCAATTTTTGGTAGCAATTTTTTCTTCATTATTTCTATGCGGCCCTCGGGCCTTAAGTTTGCTGGATTAAGCAATAGAACAAATATACAATCAATTCCATATTCTCTAATCTTTTGAATTTCTTCGTCTCGCGTGTCTGGTGATATGGAATCATAAATAGTTCTCTCATTAATCCCAATCTCTTTGGCAAGCTTAGCTGCTGGAAGTCTAATATCTGGTATTGTGCCATCAATTATGATAGGATATTCTGTTACATCTGCAACAAATTCAATGTATTTTACCATAGCCTCTGCGGTTTGTGCATGTACGTCAATTACAGGAGATAGACCTAAATTTCTAGCCACATCAACAAAGTGCTCTATTTCGTTTCTTGCTTGTTTTTTATCAAAAATACCTTTTTTATGATCCGAGACTATCTTGTGGTCCATCATAAACATGCTACCAAAAACAACAATTGGATTTTCACCGCCATTTCTTCCAAAAGTGATGTTACCTACTTTGAATGTTATCTCTTTTTTGAAACTAATCATTTCTAAACCCTCAATTTTGCTCTTATCAGTCAATTAATCAGTTAACAAATAGTTAGCTATTCTAACTTATTCAATAAGCATTTTTAATTTATTATAAAATATTTCAAAAAACAGCTTGTTTTTGGTGTTAGAACTTTGCAAATTACAGTTTTTTATTTGCGTTATTGTAAACTAGATAGTAGCAAAAAGAAAAAATTAGATGACTGCTAATAAGAATACTATGTATCATCCCTCTAGTTTTTCGAACATATCTTTTGTTACGCCACAGACAGGACATACCCAATCGTCAGAAATTTCTTCAAATGGGGTTCCTGGAGGAATTCCACCGTCAGGGTCTCCTTTCTCAGGGTCATATATGTACCCACAAACAGTACATTGCCATTTTTCGGCCATAATGACACCTCATCTCTGTACTAATCCTATTTTTGTAAGTGCATCTATAAATAATTTTAGAACGTTAGAATTTTCTGAATTTGGCTGCTGGTGCACCACAAATTGGGCATCGTTCAGGGGCTTCTCCAATTACCGTATACCCACAAATTTCACAAACAAATACTGGTTTATCTTCAATATCTTTTCCACTCTCTACGGTTTTCTTTGCTTCTGCATATATACCCATATGTTCCTTCTCAGCTTCTAAAGCCCAATTGAATGTTAGTACAGCTTTCTTTTCTCCCTGAAGTTCAGCAACTGCTTTAAATGCTGGATACATCTCTTCAACTTCATATGTTTCTCCATCAATGCCTATTTGTAGATTATCTATTGTTTTTCCAATTCCACCAAGTTCCTTTAAATGATTCCTTGCATGTACTAATTCTGCGTAGGCAATCGCCCTAAAAAGCCTCGCAATGTTTGGGAAACCTTCTTCTTCAGCTTTGTCTGCGAAAATCAAATATTTCATATGTGCTTGGCTTTCACCAGCAAATGCGGCCTTCAAATTATCTTCTGTCATTTTTCTCATATATTCTCACCTGATTCTTTTATGCTTATGCATGTTTTTGATAGGTAAAAACTATTTTGTTAACTGCGTTATAAATATTTTATGATAAGAACAATCCTTATTTCAGAATCAATAAAAAACTTTTTTTAAATCCTTAATTAAACTTAAAACCGTTGGACTATATAGTAAGAAATTTTGTATTTAGAAAACGTGAAATTTTCTCTCTCATGTGAGGATCTACTAATATCTGAGGATCACTTTGTAAATCTTTAGGTGCCCAACAGTGATAAACATTATTTTTAACTTCAGTAAACTCTCCCAACATATGTGGTCTCAGCTTAAAGCTTCCATTATCAAGTATATGAATTTCGAAAAATAATCCAAAAATATCTTTATCAACATCAGTTAACTTCCTGTATAAAAAGCCAACATTGAGGTAATTTCTTTTATTCACACCACCAAAAGTAGCTACTAATCCGTTTCCTTCGATGTTAAATAGTGCTTTTTCTGAAAGAACTGGTAAATACTGATTTGCGACAATTGTAAGAGTATTTGCAAATTTTGGATAGCTTGATAAATAAAATCCTGATTGTATCTTAATTTTTCTGTATAAAGGGAGGTATGATGCATCTAAGTTAATATCATCCAGAATGTCCTCATATTGAGGGTCTTTGTCGCCCAATGTGTAAAAAACCTTGATATCTAAGTCTACTAATCTATCAAGAATGTTATTAATCACGCGGATACTCTTGTTTATGTTCTTTCCTCTCTTATATTCTGATAAATTCCCAAGCATTAGTAACACGTCAGACTCTATTTTGTTCTTATCTATATATTCAATCATACTTTTTATTGATTCCAGATTTGCGTTTGGGTTTGATGCCACGATTATTTTAAGCATAATGCTTTCCTTCTTGTTTTATATTTTAATTAAATTCTATCAGATGTTCATAAAAATGTTTCATTTTATCGTAGTTATTGATATTCAGATTTTGCAAAAAAATCTTATACTTGTACAGCAATAATTTAGAATGCTGGGAGCGATGATGGGCCTATTATCTACATTCTGATATGTGATGATGTGGCAGGCTCCTGAGCCCCACTTACGTTAAAGAAATTTCTGTGAGGCCACTATATGGAGATTCCAAAAGTAAAGATGGGTGTCATTGGCGGGTCAACTCTTTGGGGTTCTGGTTTTCCAAGTGAAGGCTACAATGCAAATATCATAGCAGACGATTTGTATTTTGACACACCATTTGGTAAGACTGCCAAGTTTACATATGCTGAGATAAATGGAAATGAATTCCTATTCGTACCATATCATGGAATAACAAATGAAATTTTGCCTCAGACTCCCAATTCTGCGTTCGAAAGAGTGTTCTATGTTTTCTATAAGGCAGGTGTTAAGAAAATAATAAGTAGTGCAACTTGTGGGTCAGTGGATCCAGATCTAAAACCTGGTGATTTTATTGTGTTAGGTGATTTTATAGATTTTACAAGCCATAGAGCATTGTCATTGTATCTTAGCTTAAGAAATAAAGGGATTAAAGCTGAGCGATATTTTATACGAATGAGACAGCCTTTCTGTCCAGTTTTAAGTGAACTTATTTACCAGGTTGCAAAAAATGCTGGTTATCAACGAGTCTTAAAAGATGGCGTAGTTGCAGTTACTGAAGGGCCAAGATTTGAATCACCAGCAGAAATTAGGATGCTACAAAAGTTCGGAGCACATGTCGTTTCTCATCATATGTCTCCAGAAGTGGTATTTGCACGAGAACTTGGAGCGTGTTTTGCAGCCTTTCATTTTGTTTCTAATTATGGCGAAGGGCTAGTCAAAGACTGGACATTTGAGCAGATGATTGAACATGATACACAATACGGGAAAAGGCATGCAAAAGTTTTAGCGGAAGTTATTTCACGATTAAACCTTGACGATACATCTTGCGGCTGTGAAAAGTATCGAACGCCTTGGTCTAAGTTTCCTGAGGAATAATTAACGAATTATTCTTCTGTTGAAGTATTTATTAACGGCCATGTATTATACTCAAAAAGCAATTTTTTAATGAACATTTCAACATTTTTTGAAACTTCTGAATCGTTGCGGTATACTTTTACAAATTCATGCTTAAGGCCACTTTTATTTACAGAGTCAGCGAAGAATATCGTATATTCATCATCATGATATTTATGTAAGACTGATACAAATGGTTGTGGAATATATGTTAAGATATATGAAATGCTTATACGGCTTAATGGTGAGATTTTTGATAAAACAAAAATAACAGCATCAGCACATTCTAAATAATTTTTTAAAGTAATCAGAAAACTTCCCAGATCATCGTTGTCACCGATTATTAGCGTTTGAGAATTAATATTATATTTTGATAATGTTTCTATCGCATTTTCTGTTGAATGATTGTCATCTGTGATTACAAGTATATTTCTGATTTGTCTGCATGCGCATGGTACTCTTCCACACACTGGACATTTTTCATATTTTTCAGCCATTACTGATGCCAGGTCAATCCCAAATTTTGAAGCAATTGCTAGGGTCCATGCCAGTAGTGAAGCCGTTTTCGATTCAATTAATTTATTATTGTGCCTGCGAGTTGCTTTGACTAAATCACCTAAGTCTTTGAACAAATTTACGATTAACCCATGTGGTGAGATTCGCATGTTAATCTCGCCATATAGGCCCTCAATTCTGTCTTGCCAGTCACTGATGGTTATGGGCTTTGTTGTACCACTGAAAAAGTCTTCCAATGTTTTTGCAGTATATAATGGGAGTGGTGGCTTTTCATGATATTTTTGTAGCATTAATTCTTCTATATTTAGTCCTACCTTACTTGCAAAACTTGAAAGCCATATAAAGATATCTGCAATTTGATATTGTAAAGTTTCTCTATCTAATGTGCTTATTGGATCTACTAACTCTCCTATTTCTTCAGACAATCGAGCTAATATTTCATATCTTGAATGATATGTGTCTTTATGCCCATAGAGTTTAGTAAAATGTTCCTGCCACTCACTCAATGTATACCCTTCTAGTGCTGAGTTATTGTTTTTATTAAATTGCTTCATTGTTCAACCGCCTTTTGTTTTAAAAGACGCTATATGACCTCTTTTCTTAAAATAAACACAATTAAAAATATAAACACTTCTGTTTGTATTATTGTAATTTTTTAAAACTAATTTTTTTTGAGTTTAAAAATAACAGAAACGAAAAAAATATGAGTTCAAAATAGAATTTTATGTCTTGGCTATGACGATGCCCCTCCTAACTGATTTATGATGATTGGAGACCTCACCGAGCCATATACGCAAAAAATGAAGATTTAAAATAAGTTTTCTATATTTTTATACTAATTTATTGTTATTAGGTTTTCATTACTATCGATTTATAATTAGATTTAAATACATCAATGTTATGTAATTGCTTAGGTGATTTAGAAACAATGGAAAGAGAGACAATGCCCCTCCAAAGATGTCTACAAATTGTTCAGAAGATGATAAATACAGCGATTAGACCATGTTTCCTAAAAGTAGTATATGAATTCGTACCAGAAGATAAGTTGCCTCATGACTATAATTTTGGAGTAAAATATAACGGAGATACACTCGTTATTCAGTCCAAGAAATATCTTGATGGCATTCTTTTTAGAGAAGCACTATGGTCAATTTTTCCAGCACAAGTACGTGAGTTAGTTGAATCAAAAGATATTGCTTGGGAATTTGCAAGGTTAAATTTAACTAATGAAAAACGAAAAGAATGGCATGAACTTTGGCAATCTGTAGCCAAAAGCATTAATCTTAATGGTTTTAAACTTTTTGCGCCTACTGATTTTCCTATTTATAATAAGCTCTCAAATGGATCGTTCATTGAGCAAATTGTAAAATCTCTTTTATCCTTCAAGCATATAGGGATTCCAATTACTAAGAAATCATACCTGAAAATATTGCAAGATAATATCTCTAATGTTTCATATAATCTTGATGAAGATGACATTCATATACTTAATACGTTCACAAAAAATCTTAATAAATCGTTTCGCGATATTTCAAAGATGTTAAATCTGTCCTACCGTAAACTTGTAAAAAAAATAAATTTCTACCGCAAATATAAACTTTTACGCACAGTGAATGTTATCTTTCTAACTAAGTTGGGTTTTAGAAATTATATTGCAATACTCAGAGGAATCACTCTACATCATTTCTTTAAGGAGTTTAAAAAAAGTCCATTTCTCTACTCATATGTGCCATTAATAAGTGCAGATGGCGGTGTTGTGGCTATTTTTAACATACCGAAGAATAAGTACAACATAATATATTTCCGAGACAAGATGGATGAGTTATCAAAGGTCTATAATGTAACGTTGATGAATACCCATTTGAGGCATCACAATTATAATTTCAAATTTTATGATGTAAATAGTAAAAAGTGGCAAATTCCCTGGGTTTCTCTATTTGAAGGACTTGTACATGATATTGAAAATAAGGAAATGTATAAGCCTAGTGTAGCTTATAGTCTAGATGAACGTGATGAATTAACTAAAGAGATAGATACATTAGATTTACGTATTCTAAAATACCTTTCTATGTGCGATTTGTCGTTGCGAAAATTACGTGAAGCTCTAAACATTAATATGAACACTTTGATTTCACGTGTTAAACGACTTGAAGAACTAGGCCTATTTAAAAAAGGATGTATTCTTAATCACATAGGATTAAATAAGTACATCTTCATATACATGATTGCTAAAGAACCAATATACAATTCATATCTAAAATTGGTAGATCAGCTACCGCATCATGTTACTGGCATACACATTGATGCATCACAGCAGTATCATATTACATCAATGCTTCACTTACCATATGTCGAAATACCCAAATTCTCCAGCTATCTAAGAAATACAATTGAAAATTATGTACCCCACTTAGAGATTTACAGCACAGATGGTTATACTTATGGTCCTTTCACATTACATGAAGTATTTTGGGATAATGAACACAAGCGCTGGAATCCGTATCCTGCATCCGAAGAGGAAATTAAACTGTTTTTAAAAGATAGTAATGAAAAAAGTATTCCTCCATGCTAAGGTTAAGCAATGATTAACTAGCCAATATTATTACGTACATAAAGACGTCCCATGCCGTTTTCCGTTTTATCGCCTTCATATACGTCGAATGGCCCATTAAATGTTAAATCATCAAATTTAATTTTTTTAACAGACTCAATTTTCTTAAAAGAGGGCAAAATCTCTTCACATTTGCCCATTATTATGATATGACCGCCTTTCATGAAGGTTCCACATCTTTTCCCACAACTACCATCAACAGCAATTATACCATCTTTCATGTGCACACCCGCAAAATCACCTATATCCCCCTTAATTATTATTTTTCCTCCAGTGAGTGCATAGCCCACTTCATTTCCAGCAGAACCGTGGATGATGATTGTCCCCCCACTCATACCCTTTAATTCCCCTCGATACGAGCCACCTACAAAATCTTGTGCGTTTCCATGCACTTCAATAGTGCCCCCTTTCATTCCCAGTCCAAGCCAAGAGTCTGTATTTCCAAAAATTTCGATTCGCCCGCCTAGCATTTTTTCCCCTGTGTACATTCCAGAGTTACCACGAATCTCAATAATACCTTGTTTCATTTTATATCCAATTCTCTTAAAGTTCTCAAAATTACCCTCTAGAATTATTTTATTTTCAGAATCGTGTATAATATCTGATTGTTTTTCACTTTTTACGTTAAATAACTCACCTATCGTAGTTTCAGTGCTACCAATAAAAAGAGGTATTTCTTTAATCTCTAAAACATCTTTTCCTATAATCTTATCGGGGATTATATTCTCCGCATGAATAAATGTGGCAATATTATATTTTAATTGTAATACTATTACAGGCAAGATTATACCAGCCCTATATTTGATTCTCTATTTTGTGTTTGTGCTAATTCTACTATTAAAGCTATGCTTTTATTTTTCTGTATACTTTAATGTAACATATAATGAACTACTTATGATTTTTTAAAATTGTTATCATATTTTATTTAATGATTTTTTATCATATTATTGATTTTACGAAAATATTTTTAAGTGAGCTTGCTATCTACTTTCGGGATTTGTTATGAGAAAAATACCACGAATCATGAGTACGCAGCATCCTGATAACGCAAATATTCCTATCTTTGCTGAAAACACTATCTTGAGTGGCGATGATGAAGTCAAAGAAGCATATTTTGTTTATTCATATTTGAATATGGATGAACAAATGTGGGATTTTGAAGGTAAAGAAGTTGATTCTTTTGTTATCCGGAAGCTTTTAACACGCTACGAGGACTTTTTTAGAGAAAAACGTCTAGGACAAGATATATTCTTAACACCACGAGTTCCAAATCCTACTGTGGAAAGGACAGAGGCAAAAATTCTTGTTGAAACCCTTGAAATAATTGCTAGATCCTATGATGCAGCTAAAGCCTTTTTTGACGATGACATAGCACCTATGTTTGAAGTTATATTACCTATGACCACCAGCTATCGTGAATTAAACCGTGTTTATTATTACTACAAAAAGTATATTGTGAACATTCAGCACAAGTACTTCTTTGATGGAGACATAAAAATCTCCGATTGGATTGGACCAGTAAAGCCAGATGAGATTGAACTCATTCCCCTTGTTGAAGATAGAAACTCCATGCTGAACTCAGCTGAAATTGTAAAAAAATACCTCGAAGATAAACCATTTGACTATATTCGTGTATTTCTTGCAAGAAGCGATCCTGCACTTAACTACGGCCATGTTTCTGCTGTCTTGTATAACAAAATCGCACTACAAAGACTATATGATTTATCCGAAAATACGTCTGTTGATATATTCCCAATCATTGGAGTTGGTTCATCGCCATTCAGAGGGAATTTTAAACCAACAAATGTAAAAAATTGCTTGCGTGGATATCCTAGCGTCCAAACATTTACAGTGCAGTCAGCATTCAAATATGATTACCCGCTGTCTGTAGTTCTTAGTGCGGTTGAGCAAGTAAAAAACACTACAAGACGCAAGCCCATATATGTGGATGAAGAAAGAGCATTTCAAATAGCTGAAAAGTATTCTAGAGAATATGTAAAGCAGATTATACTATTAGGTCCACTAATAAATCGTATCTCTCGATATATTCCTCAAAGACGAAAAAGAAAGCTCCATATAGGACTTTTCGGTTACTCGCGCTCCGTAGGGAGCATGTCTTTGCCTCGTGCAATTACATTCTGTGCAGTTCTTTACTCTATAGGTTTGCCACCAGAGCTTTTAGGGCTTAACGTATTATCCGAAAAAGATATTGATTTCATAACTGATATCTATCAAGATTTTCTTGAAGACCTAAGAGATGCTTTTACATGTTATAATCCAAATAATCTCAGAGAGTTTCCTTCATATATCCAAAAAAGCTTAAAGATTGGCATAATTGATTTTGAGGAAGATAATCAGCACAGAACTTTAACAACTCGAATTATGAAAAATTTAAAACTTGGTGCTGTTGATTTATTGCCTAGTGAAATAATTACTGCCGCGAAAATTCGTGGGTTCTTAGGTTAAAAAATATTTAAAAACTTATGATATTTTTTGTTTTTTCTAAAAATCAAATCATAATTGTTACTTCTTAATTAACAAACTAATCTATTATTTCCACTTCGAAATAATGTTTTTATACCTCTTCATTAATATTTTAATGACATACTCTTTTCAAATTAAAAATGAGAATAAAGAAAAACACAATTTTAAGGGGATTTAAATGAAAAAATGGGCAGCTGTATTTTTTGTTCTGTTGCTGATATTTCCACTGATGGCAGGAACTATGCAGTATTATCCTCTAAACACATTAACCACAAAAAATTCAGCAAGTAACATATCTGCAACAAGCACTTCATCGTTAGCGTCTCCTGGAGTTCAAACTGCAAACATTAGCAACGTCTATAGACCACGTACTATATATATCTATGGCTCTAATGTGTACTTGAATGACCTAGAGGATACTGATTATATTTACATTTACAATGACTCAATAGTTACAATTGACAGTGTGCGTAACTATCCTAGAATTTATGTATATGACTCTGCGAAAGTGGAAATTATAAATTCATACACTGGGAATATATACCTTTACAATCAGAGTGAATGTGTTATACGAAAATCAAGAATGGCTGGGTACATCATATATGCGCATGATTCTGCATCTATAACTGCTGATGAGTTATATGTGTCTGATGTCTATCTATACGAAAACGCTACACTGAGAATAAGCAACTCATATATTTACTGGCTTTTCATAGGCACATCCTCTGATGACAATGCAAATGCATATGTCTACGGAACTGAAATGGCTGATGTATATATTTTTGGCACAAGCAGCGGCACATTCGTTAATTCTAGAATAACACATACGTATTTATATGATTTGGCTGAAGCGACCTTCTCCAATAACACGATATACTACTTATCCATGTATAACCAATCTTTTGCATCCAGTGATACACTTCGGCTATCAGCAGCATATATCTATCAAAATTCACGTGCAGAATTTTCTGGCATCTATATGCCCTTTGGTGGTAACATCTATCAGTATGAAGCAACTAGTGTCACTATTAAAGACAGCAATATTGTTTCATCGTATTACTTTGTATATGATAACTCAACAACAACCTTTGAGAATACAGTAATTAAAAAATTAAAAGTTAGAAATAATGCTCAAGTGGTTCTAAATGGTTCAAATGTTAATGAACTATACGGCCTTGATAATGCATACGTCCTTGCAGAGAAATCAGATATTTATTCGCTGGAATATGTTTTATACTTTACTGGAGGTTCATTCAATGTATACAATTCAAGCATTGTTGGAAGTAATCTACGCCCATATGATTACTACGTTGACCAGAATAATGCCAACTATCATTCAACCGTAAACTTAAAAGACTGTGATTTAAGCCCATTTAAAGCAACCATTAAGGGTATATATGCCGAGGGAAGTTCAGTAGTTACTTTAGATTATCTTGATTCACTTGATTATGTCAAAGTTACTGATAGTGCAGTAGTGACATTAAAGCATAGCACAGTATCTGATGTATACGTTTATAGTGGTACCGTAAATATAGGAAACGATACCGATGTGACATCTGTAATTTATGTTTATAATGATGGCTTTGCAAACATAAACGAACTTTCTGCATCCAGTACAGATGTTTATATCTATGATCAGGGCAGAGCAAAAATAACATCATCCACACTAGATGACATTTATGTAAAAGTTACTGACATAACTAATTATTTCACGGCCACGACCCCTCTTGTGGAAATATATTCAACTACACTTGATACGGTCACTGTAGATGGATACAGTTATGTTTACGTTAATGATACAACTATTAACAATGATGTATATGTATATAACAACTGTACACTATATCTGAATAATACAAGTGTAGACCACGTATATTGGACTCTTCAAGTTCTAGACTCTAAAGTTCTTGTGGACAGTGATTATTATGTGACTTCTGGTAGTAACCGCTTTTATAACACCTCATGGATATATGCTTCATACACTAGAAACAATACAATACTGGAATCAGTTTCATATACACAAGTATATACCTCATCACGAATATATTATCTTGGAGGAGATTCCAATCACTCATTGCCAGGATACACAGTATATCTTCTAAAAGATGCACATGTCAAAGTAAATGGTAGCTATACATCACCCGCAGGAGATACTGCAACAAGTGTTGATATATTTACCTATGACTCTTCAAGTGCTGATATTTACGATACAAGCATATCCAATAGCTTATATCTGTACAATTCATCAAGTGTTTATCTAGAGTCTGCAGATGTCTACACAAATGTATATCTATATGATTCTAGTAGATTAACAGCTAATAACACAGACTTCCAATCTTCTACTATACTCGCCATAGAATCCAGTGAAATAATTATCAATAAATGTATAAACATAGGTACACTTGAATCGTATGGCTCTCGTGTCGAGATTAATGGATCAATTGTAGATAATTTGTATATCTCCACAAACCTAGTGCTTACACACAGTACTGTTAATACAGAGTTAGACACAGAGCCGTATTATATAGTACCATATACTCTAGAAAGCTATCATCCATACAGGCCATATGAATATAAACTCTGGAAAATTACAGTGCCAGGAGCTACATCTATTAAAGCTTTAATAGCTTGGTATGATTTGGCTTCAAGTACCTATCTTAGAATATACGATAGCGAATTTAATTTGATTAATTCATACGGATCAGGTGCTGGATCTGATTGGACTGATTTTGCGGATGGCGATACATTATATGTGGAACTTGATGCATCCAGTAGTACTAGTGATGGATTCCTAATTTCTGCATTGATGATAACGAATGATACTGCACCAGGAACAGTAACTGTTGAACATAGTACCATGAAGGGTGCAAATTCATATTTGAATCTTCCAGGAACATATACCTATACAGATTTCAAGTATAACGTGTACGTTTATGGATTTACTCATAATATGTACAATTCAACATTTTCAGTTGATTCTTGGGCTCTACGAATCAAGAACGATGCAGATGTATACATGAGAAATGTAACATTAAAGCATGAGATATATACTTATGACGTTTCAACTACAACGATGGAGAACATAACAATTTCATCATCATTGATATTGTATGATAACTCATCAGTGACAATAAAAGAGAGCACTTGTAATAGCCCAATAACACTAAACGATTATTCAATACTTTACTTCACAAACTCAGACGCGCTCAGTAGTTTAACTGCTAATGAGTATTCAAAAGTTATATTTGACTTGTGGAATTCAACTATTACAAGTCTATCTGGTAACGACTTCTCAGATATTTCAGGAACGGTACGCAACTCGACATTTACCAGTATGACCTTGAATGACAATACAACAGTAACACTTACTGGTAACTCCACCTATGAAACAATTATCGCCTATGATTATAGTAGTTTAACACTTTATGATGCGGTTAACATATCGCTCATTAAAATATACACATCAATAAAGCCATAC
>Ga0164318_10002712_pt1 | contig 16529 bp, 8 predicted proteins | sample GuaBasSedimGuay9_FD_113734 | JGI IMG/M metagenome (GOLD analysis project Ga0164318, IMG submission 113734) | Subseafloor sediment microbial communities from Guaymas Basin, Gulf of California, Mexico - Guay9, Core 4571-4, 0-3 cm | ecosystem: Environmental > Aquatic > Marine > Hydrothermal vents >...
AGGGGGCAGAATAGTGCAAGTGAAAGTGCGAGTGCGCGAAAGAAGGGAATTGGCTCTTCCCTGCCTTCTGATTTTCCCCGATTTTTCTCATCTTTCATTTAGCACTCAACACCCATCACTCAACATTCGGCGCAACGCGCCGCAGGGGCAGTAAAAATCAAAGAGTTGGTAACGATCTGTTCCTTTCGAATCTTATCGAAAACTTATCCGAACCTTAATATTATCTTACCGTTGTGCCTTAGTACTCTTGTGTTAAATTCTTTTCCCTCTCGTCCGCCCCTTAACCTCCGCCTTGCCTTGTACTTAACATGGGGTACTCAGCATCCTTCCCTATTTCACTTCCTTTTGAATTTCTTTTGCGATTAAGTCCCTGGGATTGCTTCGAAGGAGAATGGCCGCAATGCTGTCGGCCCTTGAGCCTTTCGGGAAACTGAGGGGAGGCAACAGGACTTTTGTATCTGTTTTATATTTCCCCCTGGCACCGGCTTTCAACAGCGAACGGACCATATCGGGATGGCGTAGCGCAATGGCAAGATAAAGGGGCGGCCAGTTGGCGTTATTTCGCCGGTTAACTTTTGCGCCGTTGGACAGAAGTGTTTTCAGAATGTCCAGACGGCCGGCCAGAACTGCAAAATGGAGGGGATTCCAGTCTTTTTTGTCCCGGAGATTGATATCAGCACCTTTTTTCAAGAGTTTGCCGGTTATGTCCGGCTTGCCCAACATAATGGCGTAGTGCAGCGCACTCCATCCATTTGCGTCGGTCTTGTCAATGTCAGCAGTGTTACGGATCAGTATATCCAGCATATTTGATTTCCCACTTGCAATGACAAATTCCAGGGGAGTCCACTGATTCTTGTTCCATTCGGTGGCAGCTTTCGCGCCAAATTTTGAAAGTACAGGGATAACCCACCGATTCCCCGAGGCAAAAGCATAATCCAGAGCAGTATATCCGTTGAGGCCCGGTTTGTCTGGTTTTGCCCCTGCTTCCAGCAGGGACCTGATAAAGCGAGGGTCTCTGTTCTTAGCAGCAATCAGGAGAGGGGATTCTCCATTGTTTACGTCAATGGTTTCCACAGGTGCTCCATAAGCCAGAAGGGTTTTCAATGCTGCGAGCTGGTGGTTTCGGACTGCCAGCATAACCGCGTTATCTTTGTTTTTGTCCGTTATCCCAGGATCACCCCCCGCCCTTAATGCCAAGAGGATTTCTTTGATTTTTCCACTTCGGGCAGCATTTTGCAGCCTTTCATCTGCTTGTAAATATTCTTTTTCTCCGGTTACTTTTCGCAAAAGTTCCCGATATGCTACCCATTCTTTCAAAATACCCCCGGTGACAGGGGGCTTGGGCAGGGGCTTTCGGATACCGGCTTGAATCATCTCTTGAGCAACCTGAATTTTCCTATCCCGCAAAGCCACACTCAATGTGTTTTCAGCCTCCGGCAAGGTAATTTTCCTTTCTGCTGCCTCAGCAAGAAGGAGGTGAACCATATCCGGGTGCTCATTCTTAGCAGCTTCTGTCAATGGCGTATCGTTACTATTCGATTTAGCGGTGAGGTCGGCACCAGCGGACAGGAGTTTTCGAGCAATTTCTATATTTCCGACCCTGGCTGCTTCCATCAATGCTGTACGGCCATCCACTGCCGCCCTGTTTACGGATGCCCCCGCTTTAATCAGTACAACAGAAACAGCTTCATTTCCCAAAGATGCTGCAACAAGTAGCGGGCTTCTCCCTTTCCCGTCGGGTTTATCTACATTGGCACCTCTTTTTAACAGCATGGAAACACATGGCACACAACTGCTCTTGACTGCATAAGAAAGAGCCGAATTACCCTTCTTATCCACTTGTCCGATTTTAGCTCCATTTTCCAGGATACGCCCCAGTACCAAGCGATTCCCTTTTCCGGCAGCCGCCATGGCCGGTGTCAACCCATTTTTATCAGGAACATTAATGGAAGCCCCTCCGGTAAGCAGCATTTCCGTAATGTCCTTTCTTCCATAGTTGATGGCAGTAACCAGTGGGGTATTCCCTTTTTCGTCCATTCCATTGATATTTGTCCCCAGTTCCAGCAGCTTTCGGGCAATGCCAATGTTTCCTTTTTGAATAGCCCTGATCAGTTCCCTGCTTTTTCCACTGCTGTCCAATGCCGACAGCGCAGTGGTGGAGAGGTTTGCACTGTCCTTCACTTGTTTCTCAATGGGTTCGCCACTGGGAAGAAACAGAGAGCGATAGAAACCGGAAATGTTGGCATCAAGAAATGAAATCAAAATTGCAACGACAAGGACAGCCCCAAGAATGTAGAGAAGTGTCTGTTTTTCAAGTTTTTTCCGACTCATCAACTGGGTCTTTACCTGTTGGAAGGCTTTAGAGCTATGGCCTCCTCGTGCCGCCTTCTCGTCAATCACAATGTGTTCTTTCCCACAGGTAATATCCGCTCGCACCAGTCCTTCCTGCTTCAATCGTTTCAAAAAGTCGCGGGTTTCATTCATGACAAGCCTCCCTTCACCTCAAGGGATGCACGGAACGTCAGTACCCCTTTCCCTTTGCCTTGAACCATCGGATAATCCGCAAGTATTTTCCTGAACGCACTGCTCCTGAAGCTCAACATTACGGCATTTCCGTTGACAGAGGCATTGTACAGCGTCGTGCCCATAAGGGTGACCTCAACGGGAGACTGGTTGTTGAACTCAATTCGAACTCCCCGATAATCTCGTAAGGTAATCGGATTTCCGGAATAAACCGTATTTTCATGAAGCAAGGTCGCATCATCCTCCCTGAATGGAAGGGGGATGCTGAATTCAAATGGCAAAATAATACTGCCAGGTTCGGATTTTTTTTCAGCAGTTGGCGGAATGCTGCTATCTTCGCTACTGATTCCCATGGCGGAAAACAACGCTTTCTGAAACTCGTGCATGGACTTGTAGCGTTCATCCGGATTAACCCGTACCGCTTTCTGCAACACTTCAATAACCGGCGTCTGTTCCAGCATGGGGCGAACCAGTTTAGCCAGCACATCTTTTTCAAAATCAATGGAATTCAAACTGATGTCCTCATCATCAAAGAGCTTGCGCCAGTATCGCCCGGTCAGCACTTCGGTTAGAATAATTCCCATGCTGTAAAGGTCAATGCGAAAGTCGTAGCGATACTCCTTGTCCGCGAACCGTTGCGGGTCGAGGTAAGCGGTATGCCCCACAATACGGGTGGATTTGGCCGTGTTGACAGCGTCAAACAGGCGTTTGGACGCGCCGAAATCTCCCAATACGTATGAAATTTTCCCGGCACGGTCCACAAGGAAAATATTGTCCGGGCTCAAGTCCCTGTGAACAATATTGAGGTCATGGAGGCTGGTCATGGCGTTGGTGATTTCACGGACCATCTTCTTCTTCTCATCTTCCGGTAGTTGAAGTTTGCCGGTGGAAGAGAGGCGAAGCAGGTCGTCCAGAGTGGCGATTGCCAGCTCCATCCGAAACACCGGGAAACTGACCTCTTCGCCACGATAAAAAGCGGTGGCGGTACCCTTGCCGAACACATATAGGAAAGTATCGTTTTCGAAACCGGAAATAGTTTCGATTTCGTTTTCGATATAACGGGCGGATCGTTCAATGGTCTCGTCGTCGTGAGCATTGCTGTTGGTGCATACCATGTCAAACATCAGGGGGACTTTCAGGGCGTAATCACGATTGTCCCGGATGGATTTTACCTGAAGCACCGTGCCGAATCCGCCTTTTCCCAGGGGTTGTAAAATTTCATAGCCGACTCCGTCCACCATAATTTCATGGGTATTGACCCGATAATTTGAGCTGATGGCGCCTTCTTTCTCCAGTACAACTTCGCTCACTTCCTTTGATCCGCAATAGATGCAGTGGCCTGCCCGGTTACTCAGCAGTCGGTGGCACTTGCCGCATTGTTTCATTGGTCACCTCCCGAATTTGTCGGCGTACCGAAGCACTTTTCAACAAGAAGCACAGTACTGCCAACCATGAGAAAACTGCCTCCCATTAACTGGGCCCTGGCAGTTCCAAGCGGTACATTGTTTAATGCGGTCAGGTGGCTGGGCATCCGCCCTTCCACCCCATCCTTGTAATACACTGTCGTGCCTTCCTTCAGGATATGGCCGTGCCGTCGGGACATCCAATGGTCATCGGGAAAGGAAATCCCCGTCCCATCCGGGCTTCGGCCGATAACAATATCGAAATCCGGTGCTTCAATGTCAATGTAGATGTGATTATCAGTCATTTGAATCGCTTCGCTTTTTTCTGAAAAAATGACCTCCTGTTCCGGTTCCGGTGTCAGCCGGAGGGTTCGGTACGTTTGCCCGCAGTGGGGGCAGGCGTGATCCGGCGCTGTGGCATTTCCCCCGCAAGCCAGACAAAGGTAGGGTGCCTCATTAAAAACCACAATGGAACTGTCAGAAATCATTGTCACATCGCAGGAATTCAGCTCCACCTGTTGCAGAAGTTCCGGCAGCTCCGGCCGCTTCACCGGGCTGAAGGTTGTGGCGAGGCGCACAAATCGGGAAAACGGTTCCGGCATGGCATTGATCCAGTCTTCAAACTCGGGTACAGTCCCTTCCTTAAGATAAATGGCGTAGCTGTCGTCTGTGAACGGATGCTTTCCAGTGAGAAAAACACCGATGGTCATGCCGAGGCTGTATACATCGTGGCGCTTTTTCACCTGCTTCATTCTCAGGGCGAGATTCTTCGGACTGATGTCCACAAGATGGCGGCAGGCACTCTGGCAGGCAGGCAATCCCTGGTACTTCGGGAACATGGCCACAATTTCCGGCGGTGAAAAAAACCGGGTTCCACCGGGCAGGATATTGCTCTTGCTGTCCCACCAGGAGGAAATACCAAAATCAATCAACACCGGGATATTGTTCCTCACACGGATATTTTCCGGTTTGATATCCCGGTGGACCACATCAATCTTGTGAAGCTGGGAAATCCCATGTACCAGACGATTGATAAAATTCATATCCTTTGTCCGTTTGAAATATTCCGGCCCGCTTTCCGGCAGATATTCCATCACAAACGCGTTGTCATTAAGCAGGACATCAATGATTTCCACCAGGTATTCCAATTGGAAATCCCGCCTGAGCTCTTCAATCTTCAACGCTTCCTGCGCGAACCGCTGCTGAATCTCCTGATTAACCATATTCGGTGCAAGCTGCTTACATGCAAACTGCTTTCCTTCCCGCTCCACCAGATAAACCGAACCAAACCCGCCGGACCCGATTTTGTCCAGAACACGGTACTGTCCGATAGCGTAAGGTATTGCCATAAAAGCTCCTCACAGGGAAGAAAAAACGGGACGTTTTCTCTTCAGCGTATGAATTTGTGAAGCCAGTTTACCACTTTTTCGTTTTCTCCCCAAAAGTTTTCAACAGATTATTAAAAGCAGTATTTATTGCCCGAACCCCCTGCTTTCCCCTCCCCTGCTCACCTCACGCTGCGCACCAGGTGAAACCGGGCGGTGGCGCGGTTGCCGGTTTCATCGATGACGGAAAGGGTGTGCCAGCCGGGGGTGGCAAGTACGGGCATCTGGTGGATCTTTCGTGTCTGGCCGAGATAGTGGTCGTCCATGTACCAGAAGATACCGGCACCTGCCTCTCTGTGGGAGACGCGGCAGAGAAGTTTTTGATAAATGCCACCGAAGTCCCGGGGCAGGAATATTCTGGTTCCGGCACCGGGATAGGTGATGGAGAGGGGATTGATACCTTCCCGGCTTGGACATTTCGGGTTGTGGGGTGGAATCCGGTTGATGTCAATTCCTCTTTTCCGGAGGAGCTGAATCACTTCGGGGGGATAGCTGAGCCGCTTTATCTGTTTGTGGTTCCCTGGTTTCCAGCAAAGGGAACAGACAGACATTTTTTCGTCGTTTGTGACGGTGATGGCCCGGTGCCAGGGACAGGTTTTGTAAAATTCACTTTGAATCGGGGCATCCACCATACGGCCTTGTGGACAGTCGGGGCCGATGGCGTAGCCGGTGTCTTTGCATACGGTTATTTTCTTCAGGCTGTCTTCCGGCCGGGGAAACCAGGCCGGGGCATTTCCCCTTGGCAGGGTGTTGAAGATGTTGAAGAGAAGTGGCCCCGCAGTCATAGCCCCTCCGATTTCCGGGTTACCGGTGCCGTCGAAGTTGCCGATCCAGACGGCGACGGTCCATTTCGGACTGACTCCCACCGCCCAGGCGTCCCGCTGACCGTAGCTGGTGCCGGTTTTCCATGCGATGGGCCACTGATCCCGGAAAAGTTCCCAGTAGTATTCGGAGCCGGGCCGTTTCAGGTCCCTGAGAATGTTCAGTGTGAGAAAACAGGCACCGGGACTGATGAGAGCTTCACTTCGAGAGGCAATTTTTTGTCCGGGGCGTTTTACTACCGTCAGCGGGGAGAATTTTCCATAGCGGCCCAGTCCCCGGTAGAGGGCCGCCAAATCAATGAGCTTTGCCTCGGCCCCGCCCAGCACCAGCGGCAGGCCATAAGCGGACGGGGGCCTGAAAAGGGTGCTCATCCCGGCCTGTTTCAGGAAGTTGTAAAAGTCCCGGACTCCGTAGGCGTTCAACAAGCGGACTGCAGGGATGTTCAGGGACTGGGTCAGGGCTTCCCTTGCGGTGACCAGCCCGGCGTAGGAGTGGTCGGCGTTGGCGGGGGTAAAGGAGCCGTAGTGGCTGGGGATATCCATCATGACGGTATCCGGGAGGATGAGGCCCCTGTCCATGGACAGGGCGTAGAGGAAGGGTTTGAGGATGGAGCCGGTGGAACGGGGGGCCTGAACGCCGTCCACCTGGCCCGATGCCGATTTGTCAAAGAACCCCTGTGAGCCGATATAGGCGCGGATTTTGCCGCTTTCGGTTTCCGCGATAACGACTGCGCCATTTCGAATACCGCTGTGTTTCAGGTAATTCAGGTAGTTGGTTGTGAGGGCCCGGGCGTGTTTCTGAATCTCCGGATCAATTGTGGTAATGACGGTTTTTCCGGGGAAATGGGCATGCAGCCGCCGGCTGAGATGGGGTGCCATTGCGGGAAAGGGGTGGCTTTTTGACGGAACCGGCTCGACAAGGGCATCTCTCAGGGTCGCGGCGTCGATGATTTTGTGCCGAAGCAGTTTATGAAGGAGGCGATTTCGTTTTTCTTTCAACAGTTTGTGCCCGTTTTTGGGTGAAATCAGCCCCGGGGCGTTGGGGAGGACAGCGAGGGTGGCGGCCTGGCTCCAGGTCAGTTTTTCCGGTGCCTTGCCAAAGTTTTTCCACGACGCGGCACGGATCCCGATGACGTTTCCGCCGAAGGGGGCATGGTCCAGGTACATGCGCAGAATGTCTTTTTTGCCATAGCGCCACTCGATTTTAATGGCCTGTAACATTTCCAGCACTTTGTTGGCGACGGTTCGTGGCTTTGGCCGGGAAATCCGTGCCAGTTGCATAGTGAGGGTGGACGCGCCACTGACAATCCGCCCGGCCCGGGCATCCTGCCAGATGGCCCGGCAAATGGCAAAGGGATTCACACCGGGATGGCTGTAGAAAAAACGGTCTTCCGCAGTTAGAAGCGCCTGTTCCAGTTTTTTCGGTACCGGCATGTCCGGCCGGGGGGGCAGAATCCATTGCTGATCGGGATTGAGGAAGACCCGCATCATTTTTCCGTTCCGGTCTGTGACAACTGTGCTGTATCGGCCGGGAAAGAGCGGTTCGGGGACCGGTGTCAACACCACGGCGAGGAAAAAGACCAGCGGTACCGCCGCCAGGATAAGTGCCTTGCGGCGGTACCGGATGTTTTTGAGTTTCATCAAGACATCAGCACATTTCAATGGCCAATCAGTTCTCCTTTGCCGAGGTTACGGATACGAAACGGCCAGGTACAACAGCCCGAAGTGTTTTATCGTACATTGCCTGGCTCACCGTGGCGGGCATAATGAAGTGCCCGGCACTGACGGCATTCAGCTTCACAAGAAAATCCAGTGCCTGATAGCTGGTTAGATTGAAAAACCAACGGATTCTGTCGTCCCGGATATCGGTATAATTCGCATAGCCCAGGTTCCACTTGCTGGTCCAGGCTGGCATGGGTTCCCCGGACAAGCGGGTGTTTTCAATTTCCCAACCGGTGGGCAACATCTGCTCCAGCGCTACATGGTCAACTGAGGTCTGGCCTTTCTGACAGCGAACCTTGAAATGGCCCCAGAACACCGTTCCCTGCTTGACGGAAGAAGGATCAATCGGCATGCCGTTTTCGTTGAGAAATTCCACTTCCATGGCCATGCCCTCAGCAGCCGGTTGGACCGAGACGACAGGAGAGATGGGGATGCCATCCCATTCCATGACCGCGTATACTTGCTTCAATGGAACTGAATCGGCGATTTTAACGGTAATCTTCCTGCCAAATCCTTTCGTCAGTTCAAAAGCAGTGCTGAGTGCAGTGGTATCAAACTGTTTTACGCTACCATCGGGAAGGGTTACACTACCTGTAAGTTTATCCGGATTTCCGTTATGGACACTTGTAGCATTCACGTATTTCCCCAGCGCGAGGAGAGAGTATGCCGCCGTCTGGGTAGACAGCCATTCTCTGGAGGACAGGCGCTTGGCAATGAGAGTGTATTTTTTGTCCGCCACCTGCCAGTTCTGGAACTCGGTCGCCAGCTCCAGTAAAATAGCCTGGTTTCGTAATTCGGAGCCGTAGGTCTCTCTATAATTATTGGATTCGGCAACAGATGTTCCTGATGTTTTCAGGATATCCGCCGCCGTATCGGCCATGCCGGAGAGTTTGTAAGCCGCGGCAAGGAACCATTTCTGGGTGTCGGACAGTTTATTCAATGCGTTTTCCCGAATCAGGTTCATGGCGCCCCGGTCCCCCTGCCCCGCAAGGGCCAGGAGGTAAAGCCGGTAAGTCCGCGTCGTCATAGCGTCCATGGTGGACTTGGCCCTTTCCTGTTCAAATTGAATCCATCCCCTCAGCATATCTTCCGGCACATGATAGCCCTTCTTTTTTGCCTCCAGCAGGAAATGCCCCGCGTAATTGGTACCCCATGGAGACAAATATGTACTTCCAGGCCAATAACTCATGCCTCCGTCGGGAAGTTGAAATTTTCTCAGGCGTTCAATGGTACGGTTGATGATGGTGTCGGATCTCTCCTCCTGTTCCGGCGTGAGCTGCGCCAGGGTTTTCAAGTAAAGCTGGGGGAAAGCCGCAGAAGTCGTCTGTTCCACACAGCCATATGGATAATGAAGCAGCCAGTTCAGGCGATGTCCGATGTTCAGTTCGGCACGCTTTCGAACCACAATCCGGGCGTGGTTGGAGCCCGGCATCCCCTTATCTGGAATATTCACTGTAATGGACTGCCCCGGCTTCACCGGCGTTGTTTTCCATTCGTAGATTCTCGGAGAAACCTGAACCGACTGAAGTTGAGCAGTGTGAATGGCACTGTCCCGGCTGGATTTCGCCCGGATGCTGATATCTACATTTCCAAGGGCCTGGGGAATTTCCAGGGTAAAATTGACGTTTTTTTCAGCTGCCTCATCGAATTTCAATTTTCTGCTCGCCTCTCCCACAACCCTTGCCGAACCCTTTGCAAAAATGGAAACGGTCACCGGCCCGACGCCATCCTTCATAGCGAAAACCGTTACCGGAACCTGAATCCGGTCGCCGGGATGGACCACCCTGGGCAGGGTCGGCAGCACCATCAGGTCTTTCTTAACCGGTACAGATTTTTCCGCGCTTGCAAAGTGCGTTCCGGCGGAGGCAACTGCCATGACACGGACTGCGCCGATATATTCCGGCATTTTGAAGTGTAGCACCGCTTTTCCTTTACTGTCGGTGGACACGGGCCCCTGAAACAAATCAACGGGCTTGAATCGACGGCGTTTTCCCTCTTCCTTTTTTCGCTGCCTTGCCATAGACATGGCCATCTTCATGTCGCCGCCGACACTGAACACGCTAAAGGGATCGCCCTTTCTGGCGCCAATGACCCAGGGAAAAATGTCGCTGATGGACGCCGACAGCCGTTCCCGGTGATAGAAAAATTTCCATGGATCCGGTGTGGAAAAACCGGTGAGGTCCAGGAGCACTTCGTCCACCACAGCGACAACGAGCTGTGCCGGGTTATGATCGCCTGTTTGAATAGAAATCTTGAACTTTTCTCCCGGTTTCAATTCCTCCGGTGCGTCTATTTTCAGCCCCGGATGGGTAGCCGGGTCACTGACCATCAGCGGCAGTACTCCATAGAGTCTCATGGGGCGGTCGTTTGTTGTCTGGTTGTGGGGCTGAATTACCGAAACAACTACGTAGGCATTGGGGGCCATTGCCGCAGTGATGGGAATTTTGATACTGGTTTTGTTGCCTGAATCCACTTCACCAATCCGGGTTTCAAGGATTTCATTGCCTTTCAGTACCGCATGGGCCAGGGTCCCGGCTTTGGGCGTGGGAAAGCTGACGACGGCAACATCACCGGGGTGATATGCCGGGCGGTCTGATTTCAGCACAATCATACCGGCAGTTTTTCCACCCCCGGCGGATTCTCCCCAGGCGTAAGCGCTGAAGAAAAATCCGGCAGTGTGGCCATCGCCATGCTGAACCTCAAGATAATACTCCCCCCTTTCCTTCGGATTGACCTCAATGGGCACCGGGAGAGAGGCGGATGTAATTTCACCACTGGCCACTTCTTCGGTATTGACATCGGATTTGAATTTCAACTGGAAGGCGCTGCGGTTCCGGTATTCCCACCACCAGAAACGGTCATTTTTATAGAGACGCCATTGCACAGGATGACCGCTGACCGCCTCTCCTTTCGTGTTGACCAGTATGCTGTTCACAGTGAAGGGCTCACCAGTTCTGGCGTAGCCATACTCAAAATCCGGTTTCTGCAGCCCAACATAGTAGCGAAAGGTATAAACCGGAATAAAAATACGATTCAGGTTGGGCCTGCCTCCCTTCTCCAGCACCCGGCCTTTCAGAATCGCGGTCAGCGGCCCCGGAGCGGTAACTGTTTCCGGAACTGTCCATGACACAATGGCAATCCCGGATTTGTCCAATTTCCTGTTCATAAGTTGTGTGGCAACGGAACGAAAATTCACCGTTTCATTCACAAAGCGGAAACCGGGAAAGGCTTTGAAGGCAGGCCTTCCCTTTTCAAGTGACAGGTCAATGGAGGCGTCCAGGCCGGATGCCGGTGTACCAAACAGATATTTTGCCGTCAGTGACAGGGAGAGTGTTTTCCTGTCCGGAGTCAGAACCCGGGGATCTGCCTTCATGCGTACCTTCAGTTTGTATGGAACAACTGTCTCAATCCGGATCGGATGCACGAAGGTACGGCTTCCCGCAGTCACCTCCGCCTGCCAGACCCCGGTAGGGTCATTTTCAGCTGTATGAAAGCGGAAGGCATAAACACCATCTTTGCCCTTTCGTAATGTACTTTCCAATGCCACCTGCTGCTTCGGGTTACTCAGTTTCAGTGATACCGGGTGGTTCTCCGGAAATGTACCATTTTCATTGCGTACAATAATAGACAGATGTACTTCATCCCCAGGCCTGTAAACCCCCCTGTCGGTGAAAAGAAATGCCCTGAGGTTGTCCCGGTTCACCTCACTTCCGCCGACGTCGAATGAAGAAACATTCCACGCCATTGCGGAATCCAGGAGAAAACTCGTGTCTTCCCGGTATTTCCCCCTGATGTAGTAAACACTTTCTTTCACCTTGGCAAACTCGGCTTTCCCGGCCCGATTGGTAACAGCGGTTTGAATGACCTGATCCTGATAAGTTCTCAACTCCACCGTGGCCCCGGATATCGGTTTTCCGGAAACAAGGTCCGTGGCAATGACGACATGATGCTTCCCGGCATTCAGGTGTGTCATCCCGATGTCAGTCAACAGAACGGGTTTGTAGATGATGCCGTGGGACCAGATGTACCCGGGCCCCCTTGGGTCGTTATTCCAGTCGTTGTACTCCCCGTACTTCGCCGCTTTGGTTTCCGGCATCATGTCTTTTCGTTCAAATCGGACAGAAATAAGGAACATTCCCAGTTTACCCTTCTTAATCAGCTTGCTCAAATCAATGGCATACTGCTCTTCATCATTGAGTTTACCTGACAGATTGAGGCGCTTCTGTGCCACTGTAATTCCCACCCGTTCACTTTCGTTGAAACTGTCATTCCGGGTCTTGTTCGCATCCATTTCCGCCACCTGGAGATACTGCCCCAACGTGGAAGAAAATACCCGTTTCACCGTAACCGTAACCCCTCGTACATTGACGGCGGTAAAGCGAATCTGCTCCTTGTTGCTGGAGGGCAGAAAAATCCCGCTCTTGACAAAACGAATTGCGGGATTGAGGTTTTGAAAGGTAATGCTGTCTGTAGCGGCTTTCTTCAAACGGGAGCCCCAGATGCTTCGGATTCCCGCCCTTACAGTAACAGCATAGCTCAGCCCCGGCTTAAAATCACCGCTTACAACAATTTTCCGCCCGGTTTTCTTCATCGTAAATTTTACTGATGGTTTTAGAGAAATAAACCCGTTGATATCCTGTTTCATGTCGAGGCGGTCGGAAAAAACAATCGCCACTCCCCGGCCGCCTTTTTTCAGCTGTTCAAAGCGGGAGACCCTGAAAATCTTTGCCGGGTCCAGAAAATATTTTCTTTCCATCGGAGTTGAAATCCCCAGTGGACCCGGATTGACATGGATGACAAGGATTCGCGTTGATTTTCCCCGTGAAATATCCGGGATGGTAAAAGTGAAGCGCTTCTGATCTTCCCGAATCATCCAGACAGCGTGGACCTTCCGGCCGTCCAGTTTCAGCGAGACACCCTTTTTCACCATATCCACAGTGCAGGGCTCGGTAAAATCCAACGTTCCCTCGAAAGCCGCCTGGGAGGCATCCCCGGAAGGGGACCCTGTAAACTCTCCATCCAACCGGACAAGCTCCCGTTTTGCCACCTGAAATGACAATAGCACTTCTTTTAACATGCTTTTTTTTCGGGCCGGAAGCAGTGCGGAAATGTCCAGTCTTCCGGTGTAGCTTCTGCCCAGTTCCAGTGGATGATCCGGGATAAAGGCAATGGTTTTCTGGTCCTGCCACAGGGCATGCCCGGGCATATCCGGCATAAACCGGAACACCGGGATTTTCAGTGGCGCATTGACCCTGTCTTTGTCCACAATGGGATGATTAAACTGAACCCGGATGGCTTCAGTTGAAGAAATGATTCCCCCGGTAATGTATGAAATTTCCTTTGCAGTTTCAATTGAATAGCTCGGCTTTTCGGCTGTTTTATTTTTTTCTCTGTGGCCACAGCCTGAAAGAAAGAGAAAAAGTACAGACAGCAAAGAAATCCCGGCTTTCCATCCTCTTTTTCTGGTTTTGTTACAGTAAAATTTTCTATTCTCCATTTCCTCCCCCTGAATTCGGTGAAATTTGATTAAATCTTACCACAGAAAAGGGAGTTCCACCCCTTCGGAGAAACAGGAAATTCTGATACACTTGTAGCCGGACAGAAATGACTGAAGGAGAACTTTTATGATTAATCGAGAAGAATTGCTTGAGCGCTTTACCCGTTACGTCAAAATTTATACAACCTCAGATGAGGAATCCACAACCTTTCCATCGACGAAACGCCAATTTGAGCTGGCAGATCTGCTGACGGCAGAGTTGAAAGAAATGGGAGTGAAAGATGTCGAACGGGACGAATATGGCTACGTGTATGCCAGAATCCCTGCAAATGTTGAAAAACACGTTGCGCCGGTGGGATTTATTGCCCATATGGACACTGCCCCGGCTGAGAGTGGGGAAAATGTCAAACCGCAGATTGTCAGGAATTACGACGGGGGTGACATCCCGCTTCCCGGTGACCCCTCTTTGGTGATTTCTCCGAAAGAGAATCCGATATTAAAAGAACTGGTGGGGAATGATCTCATCACCACCGACGGCACCACACTGCTCGGTGCCGACGACAAGGCGGGAATTGCAGAAATTATGACTGCAACGGCCTATATGATGGCACACCCGGAGTTTAAACACGGGGAAATCCGTATCGGGTTCACGCCGGATGAAGAAGTAGGCCGGGGCGTGGACCATTTTGACGTGGAAAAATTCGGGGCAAAATTCGCCTATACCATGGACGGCGGCCGACTGGGCGAGCTTGAGGACGAAACCTTCTGCGCTGACAGCGCGGACATTATTTGCCGGGGAATCAACGTGCATCCCGGCTACGCCAAAGACAAAATGGTCAATGCCATCCGTATGGCAGGGCTGTTTATGACCCTGCTGGATGAAAAGACCCTGCCGGAAACCACGGAAAACCGTGAAGATTACTACCACGCCACCGGTATCAAAGGAATGGAAAACGAAACCGTCATCAGCATGATTGTACGGTCATTTACTGTGAGCGGGCTGAAGGACCGGGAAAAAGACCTGGAACGGGTGCGCCGGCAGGTACTGGAAAAATTCCCAAAGGGCGAAATTGAAATCGTCATTAAGGAACAGTACCGGAACATGAAAGAGGTATTGGACGAAAACCCCGAAATTCTGGAAACGGCAAAGAAAGCATTTGAAAAAGCCGGAATTACCCCCATCCGCAAACCCATCCGCGGCGGAACGGACGGATCCCGGCTCACTTTTATGGGCATTCCAACTCCCAATATTTTTGCTGGCTCCATTAATATGCACTCCAAGAAAGAATTTGCTTCGTTGCAGACCATGGAAAAATCCACCGAAGTCATCCTCCACATTGCGTCTGTTCTCGTCGAAGCATAGAAAATGTTTACTCCGGTGTTCCAGGGGGAGCTGGACCTCCCCCTGGACAGCGATTCCTTTTTTCAGAGCCTTGAAAAGGTGGCCAGCCGGATGGGGAAAGAAGGGCGCTATACATTCTCCCGGACTTCTTCTGTCTCTGCCCGAATCTCTTCTACCCATTTGAATCCATTCGGCTACACCTTTAATGATGCAACCCTCACCGTGGAGCCAGCGTCAGAAAAAGGAATTCACATTCGCTACCGAGTGAGCTTCATCAAATGGTTTCTGGCTATGCTCTTCCTTTCTTTTCAGATACTCATTGCCTTTTCCATTCTCATGTTCTTTTATGTTCGCCGCCTTCCATCCGGTATTCAGGGCTCTGCCCTTGTATCTTTTTTTATTGCAGTTACATTCTGGGCACTGATCTGGCCACTTGTCATGACCGTCATCTATCGGGTACTGATGGCCAGGATGTTTCGGACCCTCCTGAAAAGCATCGCCTTATTCAAACGGCTTGACAATTGAATCCGGAAAACTCCAGCTTTGAGTAGGGTAAAACCCCAGCTATTGATAACTGTTAGAGAATCAAGAAAGAAAAATGACAAAAAATTTAACATATGTCTTTACTGGATTCCGTATGTCCGATAAAATGATATTGATTTTCCGTTTTCCATCAAACTAAAGTATCGGGGGTAGAAATGAAAATTCTCAAAACATTTGTCATCGTATTGGCGATTGTGTCTGCGACGTTCCTTATCGCTTGCCAGAGTAAGGCACCGGCGAAAAAAGCTGAACCGGCTAAGAAAGCACCGGCAGCAGTGGAACAAACCACTCCGGCTCCTGCAGCGGCTGTGGAAGAGGGTGCTCAAACAGAAGAAGCGGCAGAACCTGCTGCAGAAGCTGCTACAGAAACAAAGGCAACAGAAGCGACTGAAGAAAAGGCTGAAGCTCCTAAGACTGAAGAGCCCAAAGCAGAAAACCCAAAGAAATAACACGACTCAATTGCAAAAAAAAGGGGGAAGGCCGTGCCTTCCCCCTTTTTTTAACTTAGACGTTCCTGTAATCTTGCTGTGTCTTTTGTCTTTTCAGGGGAGGAAAATATCCTTTCGAACCCGGGGAACGGCGCCGGTTTCCACTGCTTTTTGGAATAGGAAATGAACGGCGGCCCGGCCCTCACTGCCAATGTCAATGGAGAACGGGTTGACGTAGAGATCGATGTGGGCGTCAATGACGGATTGTTCCAGTTCTTTGGCATGCTCCCGAATAAAAGGATATGTGCTTTCCCTGTCAAGAAAGGCCTGTTCCACGGATTTTCGGAGCGCCCCGTCAAATTCCCGGCCGATTGTGTCCTTTAGTTCCCGTTTGACCGCGATGCAACCCAGCGGAATGGGATGTCCGGTAGCGGTTTCCCACCATTCTCCGAGGTCCACAATCTTTTTCAGACCCCGTTGCCGGTAGGTGAAACGGGTTTCATGGATGATGACCCCGGCATCTACCTCTCTGTCTAAAATGGCCTGTTCAATATCTGAAAAGAGCATGGGCACCACCTCGTCGCAGTCCGGACAAAAGGATTTGAACAGTAAATATGCGGTGGTATTCAGCCCCGGCACTGCCACGCGGAAATTTTTCAGTTTGTCCGGGCTTACCGGCTTTTTTGAAATAACCAGCGGGCCGCAGCCCCGGCCCAGCGCGGCACCGGCATTGAGCATGATATATTCATCCGCCAGTTGAAAATAGGTAAAGTAGGAGAGTTTTGTTATATCTGTTTCCCGTCTTAGTGCCCAGCGATTCAGTTCCGCGATATCCCCGATTCGAAGCTCGAAGGGGAAAGGAATG